>Ga0116227_10000307_pt1 | contig 91305 bp, 72 predicted proteins | sample S1TSphgellanicum_FD_89693 | JGI IMG/M metagenome (GOLD analysis project Ga0116227, IMG submission 89693) | Host-associated microbial communities from peat moss isolated from Minnesota, USA - S1T2_Fb - Sphagnum magellanicum MG | ecosystem: Host-associated > Plants > Peat moss > Unclassified... | reverse complement strand
ACTCATGTAACTTGTTTGTTAACATTCAAAACGTATAAATATAATGAGTTACAAGTGTCCCCTACAACTCAAAAATTACGTTGCAAGGCTAGTTGCAAAACCCCCCTTTTTCTCATAGTGCCCATAAGTGTGGCAGCTTGTGAATTGTGGCATCCTAAACTCCATTAAAACTTGATGCATTAGCCTTTGTCATGTTCATGATGTTTAAGAAATTACCAATAACAACTTTAGATGTTGAACCTACACAAATTTTATCTCCAGCTTGGAATCCCCTTACACACAAATCATGATAGAAAAAGAAATTAGAAACATATGAATACAATTCTAGACTTGGGATGAAATCATAAGAAAACGCTTGAAAAATATGCATGAATATGAAGATTAATTCCTTTGTTGCTTGCTACCCGTGCATAATAATTATGACATAATGAGACCTATTTTCTTACAGAATTGGTTACCAAGGTGAAACCAAATATTAACTCAGTTGAAGTTCATTGAACTAAGTAATAACCGGCATCCAGTGGATGGTGCACTGGCGGGTGCTGGTTCACTGTGGCCGTATGGGAGTACACATACATGTTAGAGGGTAGGTTATGATGTTCAGCCAACAACCATAGGGAACATGCAAAAATGTGTTGGGGATGTACCAAACGGCCAAAAGGCAGCATACTATGATATAAAACTCCTAAGCTAATGTCCAATGGGTGTGCTATCACATAGTGAGTGAGATGCTATTTACAATGGACAAAGGAAAAATAATCAACTATAGTAAAATGTCATTAAAAAGCTATGTGAATTTGGAAACATAGTGGCCACATAAGCCTAGAGTCTAGAGTTGGATCTTGGGATGGTAAAATATTTTTTCCGTTATGCAAATCCAAGTAGAACTCAAGAATTTAACTACAAAATGAATGTTATATAAACTAATTTAAAAACAAACATGGGGATGAATGTAAACATTCATCTTCATTATGAATGAATGAAAATTTCATTCATCTAATGTATGGATGAATTTTTTTTTGAATTTACATGTTTTTAATATATAAAACTTCCAAAAAAATTATGAATGAATGTTTTATTTTATCATTAATTTATATCAATGAATTATTTTCCCCCTTACTTTTAATTAATTAGAGTTTTATGAAACATAATTTAATTATATATGATATAACATTTGTTGAGTAATATAACGTAAATTTCATTCTAAATGTATTTGATGGCTCTGGTTTAAAATGCCATTATTTTCAATATGTCTTAACTATATTACTATTATCATGCTAACATCCACCCATGGTCATTTTTTAAAAAATTACTTAATTAGTTAATTAATTTTTCAAGCAAATTGATCCAATGTCATTGACAACAATGGAAGATTTTTTTCATTTTCCTTTGAAGGTGCCACAATTTTCGTTAAATTTAACTAATGTTGTTGACAACAATGGGTTTTAAATGCCTTAAATATTTTTAAACTACTTGTTCTCATTAATAATAATGGTTTTTTGAAATAAACTAAAATTCAATTTCAAGCACCTTAACTAACTTCCTCTAAACAACCTATTATCATAGATGACAATGGGGTTGTTTTTAATAATTATTTATTTTCAAGGTGCCTTAATTTTTCACAAAATACATATATAATGTTGTTGACAACAATAGTGAGAGGGGAGTTAACATTCATCACATGACAACATTTTTTAAATTGCTTAACATTGTTGATGAAAATAAAATTTTAAACAAAGTTTTAAAAATAATTGCTCCCATCATCATATTTTCCCCTATAGTCACATTATCCATCATTATTAATTGACATTCAAGTTTGAAAAAAATGAAGATGAATATAAATAATTTTTGATTTTTTATCTTCCAATCATGAATGAATTTCATCCAATAATTTATTTAATTAGTCCAATGCATAAAGAAATTCATCCATATGAAATCATTTATTTATGGACACATTCATCCATGTACGTGGATTCAAATCACATTAAGTTTTAAACTATAAGCTCAAAGCTCAAGCTTTACTTTCATGCACAAGCCATCTTCGCTTGTGATGCCCATAGCCATAACCACAAAAACCACAAAGAGGAAAAGGTGGACCCTTCCCACCTACCTTCCTTATTCTTGCCAATGATGATGATTGTTGCGATGGTGATGTGGTCTAATGTAGCTTTTATTATTATTGCCGTTCAATGAAGGTGATGCCCCCTTCAAAGAGAGAGAGACCCAAAAAGAAAATGATAAATAGAGGGGGAAAAAGATAAAGAGGGATGGGGCCCCTTATGACAAAGGCAAGGGACTCCTCCTTTAATATTGTTGTTTTTTCTTGTTTTATTCATACCTTTTTCAGACTTTGGGTACCTAGGCCAAGTTGGGGCTCAACTCCAAGGGGACTACTACAATTACATAATGAAAAAAAAAAACTAAACACAAATAACAAACAAGAAGTCTATGGCACTTGTCACACATAAAATAATGCAAACCATTACATAAAAACAATGCTTTATAAAAATGAACCAAGATGTAGCATAAACAACTAAATCAAACTTTTGATGATTCAAAATAAGATTGATTTACAAACAAACAAGAATCCAAGCCCCAAAACATGAAAAGGAAAATCACACGCCCATCATGTGCAAAAAAAAGCCTTACATAAATACTAAAAACTTTTTAAAAAAAACCTTTTGTGTTTTGAAACCTTCAAAAATGATTTGAGAAAACATTATGAACTAAAGTGATGATAGATGAAAAAATAGTTGGGGATGACAACGAAAGCGCAATTGTAAAGATCACAATGTCATGAATTAATTGGAAATTAAGGTTGTCACTTTGTTTGTACTCTAGAATAGATGGAGCTTTGTTTTGTGTGTTTACATTTTGTAAATGATCATTGTGATGGCTTGATTGTTGTTGCATTATTGGAGATTGGATTGTGATGAAAAATGAAAGTTCATTTGCTGGGAAGGACTTGCATGGTTATTTTTGTTTTGTTGTAATTGATGAAAGGATTTTTGCGAATAAAAGTTGCGAATGGTGAAGAGGTCGAGCAAATGAATTCTTAAGTTGGGTTTGCTTTTCAAGGAAGACATTTTTTCTTATTTAAAAAATAAATAAATAAATTGTATGGGTTTGTCGCAACCCTATTTTGAGGGAAGTGTGAGGATGAAACTCACACTCCTGAAGTTGGGACTTGGGAGTCTTTCGGGACTCCCGAAACTTTAAAGTTTGATTGCATGGGTCAAAACACCTCGCATTGGGGTGTTCTTTATATTATTTGGAAAGCTATTGAAGTCTAAATGTCGAAAATGGCCTCACATGGGCCATTTGGACATCTACAGCACAGGTTATGGCAAAAAGAAGGGCCGGGAGTCAAACTGACAGTTTGACTCCCGACCATTAAAAGTCGGGAATCGACCCAACCCCAGTGCGTGCAGGTGGAGTGTGACACACTATTGGAAAGCTCTTGAAGAGAGCTACAACTTTGTTTCAGACCTCATCCCAATCAAAGGTCTGAGCAAAGAATTATGATCATGCAAAGTCCCGAAAGTCCAAACCGGGACAATTTCGGGACTCCTCCTTGGGACTCTCGAAACAAAAAGTCATTCGGATGTGGGTGCTGTGGAAAAGCACAGAGTACATTATATGGGGGAAGGTGCTGGCTTCCCCCGAGTTTGGGCCATGGTGAGTCAAGTGAGTCCAAAGTTACCTGTGGTTTGTCCTAGCACCAATGGTGTTCCAAAATGTGAATTAACCAACTTGTTAGTTGGTTTGATGCAGGTTCGAGTAAGTGGATAGTTTGTCACTCTTCCTAGTCCCTTCCCGGAGCTTCAGCACACCCCTCTACCCCTTCTAGTGCTGAGAGCTGGGAGCGTGCCCCAAGTTCCTCACAATTCTGTTGTGAGAGTAACTTAGACCCAACTTGAATCTAACTAGGGACTTGGGAATGTGTCAGGGTTAAAGATAGGGAGTTTTTAAAAAAAATGTTTAATGTTGTTTTTATGGGAGGAATGCCCAAGGAGAAGGTTTTGTTGGCTTTGGTTTGAAGTTTAATTTCCATTGCACAAGTTGTTAAGGCATTGCACAATGGTATCTCTTTTTAGATTATTGAGGTTAAAGGTCAATTGGGGAAGATGATGAAAATACCAGGGGTCTGTGAATGGTTTGATAAAATTTGTGGGGATTTGTGTTTTTTGTAATTTAGGTGGGACTTCCATTTGTGTTGAACATAGAAAACCTATTAATGTGGGATCTAATGTGGGATCTCTCAGGGATTTGTGGGAATTGAAATTTGGGTACAAAATTTTGGGTTTCAAAATTTGACTTATTTAGTTCAACATAGGTGGGGTTTTGCAAAATGTTATTTTGGGTGATTTTTTTGTGCAAGGGATGTGGGTTTCATTTGGGAGGGTTTTAGTTATTGTCACACATAAACCAATGGGCTCATTGAGAGAAAATCAGAGGGAATTTGATTCCCTAAGCTTGTAGTTTATAATTTAATTTTTGTTGGGAATTCAGAAGTGTGGGTGTAGGTTAATCAAATGAAATAAACTTTTGTTTCTATGTGGGCTTGAATTGTTTTTCTTTCATTCATATAAGTTTTACTTTTGGCCTTCACTTTTGGCTACAACACTACTTAGGTTTATATCCCAAACATGAAATAATTTGAATTTCATTCACATTTGAACCAATTTAAAGTCAAAACACAATTAATCAAATTAACCTAATTTAATGTTAAGTTATTTAAGATTTAATTGGAAGTATTCTTGACAAAATTTTTGACAATTAAAGAATTAATTTTGATAAATTAAAAATAAAATTATGACAAAATTTGTGAAAGCAAATTATCAAACCATAAATCTTATAATTATTCTTTATGTAATTTTAAATATTAATAAATCAACTTATAAATATCCCTAAATATGTGATTGATAAAAAAATTCATGCAAAAAATTAAAATTGTTAATGTGAAATGGACTTTCGAAAATACAAATTTACAACAATCATGTCATTTAGAACTTTTAAAAATTTTAAATATACATGTTAAAAAAGTTTCAATGCACTTCACTAATAAATTATTCATTTGACAATGTTTTATTTTTAATTTTTATTTTGACATATTTTTTGAGTCTATATTTTTCATTTTTTTTTTGTGACAGACATAGTGTTGTCACATTCAAAAGTATATTATAAATTCATAATCTACTTAGAGTTCATTCAAAATTTTGATGTTGATTCCAATTAAAATCTATAACAATATGAATAATTAAAAAATTAACAACGTCAATTTTAAGTTTGACTTTAAATTTTACATTTACATATAATAAAAAAATTATAAAAAATGATAAGTGTGACTATCCAAACCGTTCTCCTATTCATGCTTTCACCCAACTAAATGTCCTTCCAAGAAGTCCTCCCCTTTCCTTATTCATATGCTTCTTGCGACAAGAAGAGGTTCGGGAACTAGATGTTCCCCTTGTGATTCCCCCCTCTTATGTGGTTCATTTGTCTTCTTGAACATGGGTCCTTCCATTTTGTTCCTTGTTTTCACCCTTTTTTTTGGGGTGCTTTGGTTACTTTATGGTTGGCAGGGTTTCATCATATTTCTTTCCTGTCTGGGAAACAAAAGTGTGGACTGCAACCTTCCAAGTGCTGGTGAAGTGGGAAAGGCACTTGGCAATGGCTGGCTGAAACCCCCCGAGCTGCTAAGGTTCTCTGGCTGTCATCAATGGTGGGCCTGCAAAGTGATGCGTCAGCGGAAAGTACAAACAGACGCACAGGGCGAAGAAACAAGGAACATCGCACATGCACCTACGGCATACACATACAGATAAGTTAGTGATATGCACACTGTTTAGACATGCGTGTACAGTTTATTTGCTTCTTGTTTCTTGTTCTTTGCTAGTGCAAGACTCGAGTACAGTAGCTATGGCGCCCTCTTTTTCCTTATCGCTAGCTATGCCCGCTGGTGCCGCCATTTCACCTGCTGCATCTGCAATCATAGCTTACCGCAATGTCACAGGTTCCTCTTCCACCGTCTCTAGTCAACTGGGACGTTTTTCCAGCTCTGAGATTTTTGCTGTCAAGTTAGTAGCTGCTCCTTCTCGGCGGCTGTGCTGCTTCAGCGTTCTGGACGATTCTTCAGCTCCTGGACGTGTGGCTGTCTGTAAGGTATGCTTCTTGGACTTGACAAAAGCTTATTATGTCGATCGACGTCGGCGCTGTGATGTGGTTCTTTTGTGGTCCACTGTTTGTCGATTAAGCTTCCATTTGTGTTGATGGACTCGATTTTTTTATCGAGAGAATTTCAGCTTGGAAGGCATATTGGAGGTGAAATGCCTACTACAGCTGTTTGTGATGTTTTTTGGATCTAATTGAAAGTGCTTTTCTTGATGGCATTCTAATGTTGCGGATCAGTGTTCCACGTCGCCTGCATTTGGTTTGGACATTGCATTCTCATCCTTTATCACGGTGGAATTTGTATGGAAAGATAGAAGGCCTTACCTACTCTCTGTCGTTTTTATTCTTCAGCACACAAATATTAGAGGACGGACTTAATACAGTCGGGCTTCGTGTGATTGCTTTGTAATCAGTTCGGCTTGTGTTGAACATTCCATTGCCTATATTCTGATTGTGCTGTCCATTCAAAGTTTATGTTCAACATGCAGTAGTGGTATCTGTAAGGCTAGTCTCCTGACGTTACTGTGACACGGATCCAGTCCACAAAGAAATCGAGCGAACCTTAAAAGGAATCTGTATCGATCTTGTCAGTGCGCTGTTCGGTTCTGACTTTTTGGGAGGAAGAGAGTCGTTCTTCACCATTACAGTCTGGCCTAACTCGAAGAATGGATTTTCGGTTAAGTGCAGTTAGCTAAGGGCGACAGAATCCCTCCTGCAACTTTGAAAGATCAGGATGGCCGCAAAGTGAGCCTGTCGAAGTTTAAGGGCAGGCCTTTGGTTCTCTACTTTTACCCTGCAGACGAGAGCCAGGGTTGCACAAAACAGGTGCAGTATCTAACCCTGTCCAAAGTCCTTCGTTTCCTGGGCTCGCAGTGCTCATGAACAGCAGCTTATAATACATCTCTCTTATATGTAATGCACACATCCTCTTATTATACTTCCAAGAACTTGTGAGGGGCTGCTGCATCTTCATTTTCCTGGACATCTCTCAGTTCACTTCCTCTGTTTTCTTGTGAAATTCAGTTTTCATTCCAACTGCTAAATGTGATTGCTTACATGCAACTGTGGCTGCCTCCTGTGGAACCAAACAACAAATGCAGGCCTGTTCTTTCCGTGACTCTTATGAGCAGTTCAAGAAAGCTGGTGCTGAAGTTGTCGGTGTCAGTGGCGATAGTCCTGAATCTCATAAGGTACTTGATGCAACTCCTCAGTGTCATTTGAGCATACACGTTCATCAAATTTATGGGCATATTTTGCTTGTTGGTTAGTTGGTTAGAAGAACCAGTGCAGAACTTGAGCTCACTTGAGGCTTTTCTTGGCTCCTCCTTGCACAGAAATAGTGGTACAGGTGTGATTGGTGTCTTTTCTCATACATGTGCCACACATTTTCACCAGAAATTCAAGGCCAAATACAGACTGCCATACACGTTGTTGAGCGATGAGGGAAACACTCTGCGCAAAGAGTTTGGTGTGCCTCCTGATTTCTTTGGAGCACTGGCAGGTCGTCAGACCTACGTGACAGATAGACAAGGGGTGGTGCAATTGATATACAACAACCAATTTCAGCCTGAGAAGCACATCCAAGAGACACTTAAATTCCTGCAGGGTTAGTGGAGGGCAGGGTAAAGTTATTCAGCAGTTTTAGTGCTTGCACAACATGAAAGTAACTGACTGCTGACGAATGCAACATTCAATTTTGTGAACCTGTCAGCAAGGCAGTTGAGTTGCTCCATCTCTTCCCCCTTGAATTGCTTATGCAACAATGTACAGCATCATCTGAGTGCAGCAATGTACATAGGCACCATTTAAGAAGCATCTGGAGTTATGATCTGTTTCCCTGTGAAGACTGGTATCTAGTTCACCAAAGCTTGTTTTTCTCTTCAGGTGAAAACTCTCATTTTCTCTGTGTTGAAAAATTATTTCTTCTGACTAGAAGGTTCTAAGTACCTCATTGTCCAGATAATCTGATGATTTATGGTCTATGTTACAAACAGCTTGCTGTCTCAGTGCCAAACAACTAAAACTCCAGGTACTTAACAGAACTACACAAGACCAAGAAAAGTAAAATGTATTGCAGGCTTTCAATTAAACACCACAATAGACAGACAAAATTGTCAAAGTTGTTACTAGTTTTGTGCAAATCTTTGGGAAGTTCAAGGAGAATTGAGAAGAGAGAAGGATTACACAGCTATTGTCTTGAAGAATCGAAAGGTAATCTCTCGCACTCTGCAAATGGAGGTATGTACATTTCACAAACTGCATTGTACTTGTGAGCTTCTAGCCTGAAATTCAGGTTACAAATGCTGAACCCTGTTGACAAGATGTGCATTGCCAGTGAATTGGAAATTTTAAGCAGAGCAGAAATTGACAAGAATGTAGTCAACATTGATACAATTATATGCTACACAAAGGTTCTGAACTGTAGATAATCAATTGGCAGTCCTTTAGTCCAGTATAACCAATTCTAATGCCAGCTTTTTATGTAGGTAGGGGCAATGAGAGAATTGGAAGAAATAGCTCACTAGTTGTAGTGTTTACAATATGGTCAATTGTTAAGCTGGAGACATTTGGGACTCATCATGGAGTGCAGTTATCTTTTATGTTTGAGAGTTGTAGATCATATTTTAGCCTGATGGTCCAGGTTTGATTTTCAGCTGTTAGTGATTTCTGATCATTGGTAACATTGCAAGATGGAACTGTGGATCCATCTTGAAGGAGATCATTTTTCATATGTTATCATTCAGGAATGGTCATGGTTCTTTTCACAGAAGATGGTATTTTCGTTCAGGTGTGGCATTTGGGATCATTCAAGTGTAGCATTTTCCCAATTCAATGAGGTGTGTTACTTGCAGTGTTTCTGTTTTTGGTGAATTTTCGCATTCTGGTGACAGAAAAAAAGCCAGTGCAATAAGTAGAAAGCCTTTTCTTGGAAAAAAATGGCCCAAAGTTGCCACATTATGAGGGGGAAAAAAATTGAGATTGCCATATTTAGACAATAGGTTCTAGCATGTTGCAAAAATATAGCATGATTCCTGAACTTTTCTACTTTCCTCTCTTACCTGTAGCCAAATTTGCCAATGAGTGCCAACCCACCTGCCTCACAAATTTCAAAAAAAAAACACTGGTTACTAGTTCTGAAATGGAATATAATGTTGTAATAATATTGTTAACTTGCAATTAAGTGCTATTTGTCATTTTTTATAATGCAACGGGGTTATGTTTTCCTCTTAGTTTTGTTGTATTGTATACCATGGTTTTGGTGTTGAATTTTTTTGGATAAATTACAAAATTACTCCAAAATATTGAGAAGTCAAAGGAGTATGTACCTTGCTTAGCTACTCTTAAAATTAGTTCATGAATGTACGACTGTAAAATAGACACGAATTCAGTTAGAATCTGATGCTTCATACAAATGGAATGTTTGATGTATCATTTTCACCCACCAAACAGTGTTTTTAGAATATTGGAATGTTATACAAATTAGAAAATTCATAGATATTTTTTTTTGGGGGGCTCTTCACCATTAGGATTCACTAAAGATATGCAATAATTTCCATGAAATAAATATGACTTGGTCATAATTTTCATAAGACGATTCTACAATAATTTATGCATTTCGTGATTCAAGAGATCAAAATATTCATTCATCATGTTTGTATTTTCATCCAAAATAGACAATTGCCAAATTAGATTAAAAAGTTACTTGAACAATAGGTCAGTGAAAGCTTTTTCGGTCTGTTTCATTGGAACTGGTTTATGTAAGATTTTGGTGATTGTCACTGCTACAATTTCAGAGTCATTCCAGATTACAATTCGTTATAAATCAAATTTTAATTCAAAATTATTTTTTGTTGTTTGTTCCTGCATCGTTTCAATGCATTTTTTATTTATATTTTATTATTTTCTTACATTCTTTCAATTTATTTTTTTTGGTCTATTTTTATCTTGTTGTGAACTTATTTAATAAATCAGACTCTTGTTAACATTTTGACTACCAAATCAAGAATATAAAAAAAAATATTAATGGAACAAAATGACATATAGTTAAATTCATAAAATTTATTTTTTTGAAAAGACAAAATTAATTACAATAAAATTATTATACCCACAAAAAATAATTTAATCATGGTCACTAGTAGTGCAAAGTAATGCAGAGCCCAAATATTTATAAACATGGGTGATGAAACACATTGTTTTCAATATGATTACAACACAAGTTTGGAATACAACATTACAACTTGATGTTGTTCACCATGTGTCCATGATCCATTTTCAAAATCTTCATGTTATCATCTAATATTTTTGCAGTATGCACTTTGCATATTTCATATCTTGTTCATATGCTTATGTTTATTTAGACTTAAAATTATTTTAAAAACTTATCATGGTGTGGTAATTCATGTTAAAGGTATTAATCTTTAGGCCCTTGGTAATAGGGGTAATTCTGCAATAAGGGTTTGTGTACTAGCATCTAAAAGACACATGAATTACCTATTGTTTGATCAATGAGAAACCTTTGACCCAGCTTGCATAACATATATAGAAATTCACCCCCATTCAATCAAATTTCATTGTGAATTTCTCAAGGATTAATAGCAAGCTAATCAAAACATTTATTAATCTTAGCCTTGGGTTGGGTGAGCTTAAGAATTAGGTTGAATATAATCTTAAGGTTTGGCAGAGGACAAGGGAATGAAGAAAACACACATGATAAAAGAGCAACTTATGCAAATTCAAAAGAGGTACTGTCAAAGAATTTACTATGTATTTCCAACTTCGAGTCTTGGGACTTTTGAGGAGCAACAATATTATAGAACATGAATAGAATAGAAAAACCATGTCCAAATCGAATGAATTTTATGTTGCCCAAATGTTTTGAAACAAAACTGTAAAAATATGGGTTAATATGTCCCCAAAAAGGGTGTCCATTAGCAACATTTCATGACATGTGCCTTTAAGAGTTTCGTGTGCACAAAGCATGATTTGGAAAGGCAAATCTATCTATGAAGGAAGGTAGTTTGTTTGTTTTGTTTGTACCAATGAGATCCACCGAATTGGGATGCTTCAGATAGCATTCTTGGTCTCTTTGGAAAACTCTTGAGGAGGAGGCGTGCATAGGCTTGGTTTCATGGCGTTTGGACTTGCAGTGCAAAAGTTCTTGAATATTGAGTGATTTCTTCACTGAAAATTAAATTAAATCGTAGCTGATAATTTCGGAGGAATTGGAATGTGCCTTTGCTGTTGTTGGAAAGATCTTGATGAGCAGGATTTAATGTAATTTATTTGGTAAGATTTGGATTCAGAATGTGGGAGATATTGATTTTAAAGTGATTTCTGCCGCTGAAAATTCAAATAACTTCCAAAAAACCAGGTTTTGAAAGGAAAAACCAGTTGAGTACGTGGTAACACTTGGGCCAATGGCACAGGCCACACTAGTCATGTTTGAATTAAGCATGTATGCCTACAGGATTTGAAGTTTTGAAAGAGGATTAGAAGAAAGTCGGTTTGCATGTGTTACAAGATAATGTGTATATTAAGATTTGAAGTGAATTGTAGCAGTGAATTCTTGCTAAGATTCTTGCAATTCTCCCTGATGGAATGCCCCTGAGGAAGCTGGAAGAAGATTCTTGCATGCTCCCTGATGGAGTGTATTCCCCCCCTGTGGAAGCTGGAATGAAGAAGGGTTGTGAGACAAAACTTGCATGTTCAATCTCATCAGAAGAGGAGCAGACACACAATCACAAAGCAGCCGAGGAGAATTAGCAACCGTGAAAGGAGGGCCTCCTGCTGCTGTTGTGGAATTAGTGGTTGAGTTGGACGCATGTGGTTGCCAACCATGGCAGCTGCAGATCCAAGATGAATGCCTGGACCACTGGCTAATCCATTGCTTTCTGGAAAACCATGCAAATGAAAACCAAAGAGGGAGGGAAACAACCCAAATCCAGCAGAGAAGGTGATGTTGCCAAATGGTGCAGTTGCAGCAGGTCCTCCTGTAGTAGGGCTGGACATGAAATTGAATCCATGGTGTGGGTATGGATGCTCTGATTGCTGCTGGGCAGCAGTCTCATGTCTTTGTCCGGGTGGGCGCTGTGGAATGCTAAGAAGACCTGAAACAGCTTTCGTGCGTGGATCAACAACACACCCAACTTTGCCCCTTCCATACAATGGTATGACTCTCTCTTCTTCTACAATTGCCTTACACACTGGACATTCTTGGCAGATACTGTGCATCTGAAGCCACCGGTAGAGACAGGGCCAGCAGAAGAGATGTCCACAAAGTGTCACCACAGGATCCTGGGCCAACTCCAAACAAATGTTGCAATCAAAGCTTCCTCCTCCTCCCTGCTGCTGCTGCTGCTGCTCACTGCTGCCTTGAGAGGTAGTAGAATCCTCTGTGGCATTGCTGGGGGGTGCAGCAGCAAATTCCTGCACCACCTGAGCAGCAGCAGCACTAGGACTTAAATCTTCTGCAAGATTCATCATTTCAATCTCCTCCACATCAAACCCTACTTCACAACTTTACTTCACAAAACTTCACAAACCCTAGAGACTCCCATAAGCCAGCTAGCCAGCCAGCCAGCCAGCGAGAGAGAGTATATCTATGTTGGGTTCCATGGGCATGCGGGTTACAGGAACAACGCGACGCTTCCCATTGCGTCTCAACCCAGTACATCCATTGGTCTTCTTCTTCCCCGGCCGTGATGACCTCTGGTTTGTTCCCTACTGTAAGTCGTCAGTAAGAGGGCGCCTCTTTCTTATCTGCTTTTTTGGATTTCTAGAGAAGTTCCTGGACTCTTTTTTCTTTAGACATTCTTTCTTCTTTCTCATGTACTTCCTTGGCACTTCTTAGATTCTGTACAGCGAGATGGGTTTCTCTCTGATTATCTCTTCTTTTGGACATTCGTGTGCAACCAACCCATTGGTTCTTTCTCGTATGCTCTTGCTCATAACAACCTCCCCAATCCAACTTCATCTCCCAGCAAATGGGCATCATCACATTTTAGCTTCTTTGATGATTGTTTGGGGTACCTGACTGTGGATCATTTCTCCATCTCTCCTATGTGGTAGGCTGCTGCAGCAACCAACAGTGAACACACTTCCCTTCTGACAGGGACATGATGGCACATATTGGTAGCAGTCAGCTCTGGTATGTGTTGTTGATTCTTGGACTCATATTTTCCACTGCTTCCCCTTGAGATCACCACATGCATCTTTTTTCCAAGGGGTGCAACACAAATGGGTAATATTACGCACCACAAGCAATGAATTTCTGACAGATGGGTCTTCGCTAGCTGGTCCTATATGCTTTCTAATGAGTACTGGCTGGTCCAATTTGCTGACCCTTTTGAATTGAAACTTCAGGGCTCAGGTTTTCTATAATTCTCATTTGTTCAACAGTTGTTTTGTACAGAAATTTGAAGGCAGTCTCCTCTAGGGTTTACATTTCTTTAGGGCCTGATTATAGATGGAGGGGTTTGTTGTTGGTTTGCAGATTGCAACATCAAACTGTCCCCCATGCTGTGGCAATGCACCACATCATCTCACTGGTATATGCAGGACTCCTGTGAACCACTATAGGTTGTTTGTACCTTGTGTGTTGCACTTGAGTGTGAGGAGCTCAGTTTTTGTTGCCTCCCTGATCAATTTGTTGGTGGAAAAAATTTAAGTTGTGGCTTCTCTTTGGCTGTTCTGTTTGATAGCAGGAAATTCTTCTAGCTAATCCCAGGCTTCTAAACTGCAGTCTGGAGATTCTTCTAGATAATCCCAGGTTCTAGAACTGCAGTTTGACACCCACAATCAAGGTAAAATTGTGGCAGGAAATGCTTCAAGAATGGGAGCAGCAGAGCACATTTGGGAGTTCGAGAACACCGAAGAGGCAGCAGGGAAGCATTGGAAGGAGGTATTTGCCGCCTTTAGGACTACCATCTCCTAAGGCTTTCATTGTTTCTCCTCTTATGGCTTGGATGTTCCGATGAATGTTGTCAAACATTTTCATAGACAGATTTTTTCGGTGGTTAGAAATAGAGACAAAGATTGCTCTGGATGCATTGGTGTCTGCACTGAACCTCAACCTTGCTCACAGCAGGATTTCCCATACATTTGGGTATGGTAAATTGCTTACATTAGTAGTAGCTTTGTTTGCAGTGCCTTGTACCTTTGCATGAATGTCCTTGTGATAGTATTGTATAGCTACTTCTACACATTCTTGCACTACATCCTGCAGATGTAACTGGGCACTTGAAAAGGCAGTGTGCTTCTATTCCTTCTGTGCAACTGGGCAAAGCAACCTTCAATACAAAGGCGCTTACCATCCTGTCCATTGTACTCTTTGCCATCACTCAGAAACAATGAGGACCTGGTTGATCACATCTTGACCAAAGAGCTTGTCCATAGGAAAGAATTGCAGATTCCTGTGAATATATCTTGGGCCATCTTTCTGGAAATACAATTGCCACTTGGTGCATGTGTCTAATTTGCCAACAGATATGATATGTAGTCTTTTCTGAACTTCTGAAGAGCTGGTTGACAAACAGTTGCTGAAACAGGATTTATGACATTAAGGTAGGTCTACAACTGCGCTTGAGATGTCTGAGATTGTGGTTGTGAATCTAGTATTGGGCAGCTCTTTGACTTTGTTATAGCTCTGGTTCTGGGTTTTGGAAATCGTTTGAAATCAAAGAACCTCAGGTTCTGGGGTTTTTAAAGAAAAATTCGGAATAAAATAACTGTGGGTTCTGGGTATTTGAACATTTTCAAAGAACTGACACTTTTCCTGGAAGGAACCACATGGAAAGGTTTACTAACAATTTATTGGGTAACTTCAACTTTATCATAAATTTGGTTCAGTTGTAGATTGGGTCTCAACCAGTGTTGGGCGGTTACCTCTTTTTCAAAGAAAGGACTGGTGGGTAAGGGTTGTAGATATGGACCCTTGACCAGTGGTTCTCAAAAGAGTAAAAAAACTGGTCAAAGAACCTACCTAAAAATTTCATAACAGATTAGAAATTGAGCTTTCACATGCAATGTTAAGTTACAAAGATCATTGAAATTGATTCATGTCCCAAGGTGTCAATCTGTTGTGAAAAGGAATGACACTTTTTCAAGCAGTTTTACAGTTATTTCATTGTCATCTTGTCCTCTAGTAAATATAAAGAATATTTTCACCAATAGTGTGAAACCCACACCAATCTTGGGGACATAGATGTTCTACTTAATGCTCAAGAAGAAACAAAAAGCTGAAATTGTCATTTTTGTAAAATATACCTGATTAAGAAATAGAAGGTTAATTGTCCCCAACAATTTTCTTCCTTCCCTGAAACGTCTCTCACAAATGTTAAAAAACAAGACAACATCACAAAATTGGGGGAAAAAAAGTTTAAAACTTTCTAATGATCCCATTTCCTTCAGCAACTAGTTGTTTTGAATCTATTCTCCAACATGAGTCAGGTATGATTAGTATTACAACTGGCAGAGCTGATCAACTGATCATTAGTGAACAGAACAGCCATCTGAAGGTTTAATGTAATTAACAATAATGGAGCCACCATTTATTGGCTCTGCCCCTAAGGGTTGAGACATTTTGATGCACCCAGAAACAGACCAAAGTTTGGTATCCCTACATTTTAGGGTCATATGGAGTCCACTATAGAAATATTTCCAGCATGACTGAAGAATCCACTTTGGGTTTCCCCATGCTAACCACTGCATGTTTCCAATTTAGTATGCTGAATCTTTATCATCCTTGTGGATGTCGTTTAAAGAGTGGAGCCATTATGTGAAGAGCCGCTTGTTCCTTCTTGGAGCCATGGATAAAATGTCCATCTTTGTGATTTTGCAAGAGGGAGTATACATGAACACAAAGGCAATTTACACCAAGCCATGATATCATGGATTAATCTTTAGGGTTAAGATTATATCCTTTTATTGAGATTAATCTTAGGGGAAGCTCTTAATATTAAACTTGATATAAAGATCCAGAATATTAAGGGCATATCCACAATTATTATGGACTAATCTTATGATCTCCTTTATCTTTTCATTATTGTTGATAAGGTTGCAGCTTCCATTTGCAAAGCGGCCCACTAATTCTAATCCAGAGCTCCATGATTTGCATGACTTCAAATTGTGCTAGTAACTGTGTGAGCAGTAAAAAAACGCTATGGTTTTCCAAATGTGGGCCAGGCTGCCAGCCCATGGTACCCACCAAGCATTAACAGCAATTGTCAGATGTAATACATATCACAGTGCCTGAGAGCTTTGAGTTGAGCTCTCTGGTAAGTATGCAATAAGCAAAATTGAAAGACTTAAATTGTTGCCAGAGATGAAACGGAACTTCCCATCAACTCTGGATCAGGAGACTTAGTTCAAAGCACATCTCATGCACACCACTAATTGAAGAGAATATAAAATAGACATTATGAAAATTCTTTCCCCAAACAGAAAACAACCCCCATGGGAACAAGAAGAAGTAAAAGCAAGAATATGAAAATCTCTTCTTTCATAGCACTTGGTTGTATTATGTGTCTTTTCTTTTGGAAGTGCTTGTGAGTTAGTTGAAAGTGTGCCGTATGAACATGATTTGTAAGTGTACCATAACTAATGATGTTCATCATTTGTTGAGGCCATTGCTGTTTTGATGAATATAACAATCCTGGGTCAGTCATTTGGAGAGCGGTGTTAGGAGGGGGGTGGCAGGCACCTCCAATTTGACTTCTTCACTTGTATTGGATTTGGTTGGTGGTTTGCTTTTTTCTCTGCAGGGTGTGACATTTTCTTTTGACATGTTTGTTGTTGTTCAAGTTGCCATTCACATAGTTGTTGTTGATGTGTCCATGGTGCAGTCACACACAATGTAGGACAGACCGGACATGCAGAGGGTGTGTGAGCTCTTTCCTGTCCTACTGGGTAACTCGATGACCCCAAGGCACAGCTTGCAATTGTGACAGGTGATATATACTCTGATATGGCCACCTGCAGTACCATCCTTGACATTAGGGCTGTATTATGCATATGCTTCTGTGGGTTAGCATTTCAGAATAAGGTAATCACCACAGCTCCCAATGCAGCTGAAACTTCCTATATATCCTGTGTGGGTCCTTGAGGATCACATTCATGAATGATTCATTATGTGGAAAAGTATTAGGTAATTTGATATGAAGTTGCCCGAATTAGTAAAATGACCACAGTTATAATTGTTAGTTTTAGATGTGGGGTCTGTCGTCTGTTCCAAATGCTCCTAACATGCGGGTTTCAGTTAGATGGAACTGTAGAGTAGTTGAAGGGATTATTAGAAATCATAGGATTGTGTAATCACATCATAGATTCATTCCTCTTCATTATTATCATGAAGTTTCTGTTTTAGTTTTACTTATCCTCTGAGATTTTTATGCAGTAGTACTGTGTACTTTTGTGTGTGAACTAGAAAGATGGTTGTCATGGTTATTGTATGGATGGCGATTACTTCCAAATAATTTTCAAAGAGATGCACAAACCACACACATTTGACTAAAGACTTCTGACAGTCAGAGTGTGCTCCGAACCGACCTCCCATTTTTTAAACTTCAAATTCTAGATTGAGTCAGCCTATGTACACCTGCTAGGTGTATCAGGCCTGAATTCAGCTTTCAAGAAGCCTGCGAAATTCCTCTGCCAATTCTGTGTCCTTTCAAACTATGTCAGCTATACTCCGAAGTTTCTTCTACCCATTGTATAGAAACCCTCTTTCTTCCCGAAGTGGCCAATGAACAGGTCAGACTCCAGGCCATCATGCAACACATTAGCCCCACGTAAACTTACAATCACACCAACCCATTGGCGTAGTGTCACATAAGCAAACCTTTGTGGATAAACCAGTTCTGCAATGTCAGCTTCATGTGCATAACTATTAAGCAGGCAGTTAAGCACACTCTCACTATCTTGTCTGGGACATAGAATGGTTTCACCAATCACTGCCTGGGGTAAATAGCCTGTCTAGAGCAAGACTCGAAATTCATCAATATTGTTTTTGGGAAGGCAAACAAACTCTGTTCTTTTTCTTGTCTTCTTATGGGAAAATGCACCAGAAATTGGGGATGGCATATAGGGCAATCCTTTGTGTAAACATTCACTAAAGTTTAATCAAAATTACAAAATTAAGTAGATCACAATTATGAGAAAAGTAACACCAACTGCAATGATTAAGGTCTTGGAATCCAAAAGACAGCGTTGTTTGCACATGCATCATGGAAGTAAGAGAGGTTTGAAACAAACCCCTTAGAGAGAGAGAGAACCCCAAGTGTGGCTTGATTACTAGGTCACCATTTTGTCCTTACCTAAACGCTTTCTAGGTGGCATTTATTGGTAGCCATGCCCACCTCAATGGGAATCAAACACTTTTGAGCACATGGGTCTTGAAGTGTATTTGCAGGGCAACTTATATCTGTGAATAAGCCTCCTAGACCAAAAAAAAAGGATGGATCTTATGTTTACTCCTTAAGAATGAGAAGGATTTTACACCTACTTAAAGAAGTGGCGCAATTTGCATTGTGTATTTTTTTGCAGTCCCTTCTCAAGAGTAACCTCAAGTAGATGCTTACAAATTGTAAGGTCATGTTGACTAAGTCCAAAATTGTAACGTTCTATTGATTGGTCAATATGACCAATGTATAGGGTAAGGTTTCTTTTTTAGGTCCTTTGGGAAGTAATGCGGTGGCACAAGGCCAATAGGCCGAGGGTTGCACCACACTTCATGAAAGACTTCAAAAAGAAACCTTTCCCGGAGTAAAGTACCAGATAGATAAATTTTGAAAAAGTACATGTAAGGTCCTGTTTGGCCATTGATGGGTTTCTTACAGGAGCTTAAGGGTACAGGGAAAAGTTGTGCCTGAGGAGGCGCAAAAATATACACTAAGAAAATCTTAATGGGACTTTACGATTTTGAAAGTGTCTTATTTTTCAAAAACAAGATTAAAAATGTACTTTCCTTCATGTGGGAGAAGGGTTTACATTTAGACCCTTCTCCTATACATAAAGAACTGATGATGTTTTTAACCTTGTATGTATGCATAAAAAGGTTATAATATCATATTAGTACTCTAATATTAGGAGGATGGTGAATAGGCTTCTGTGTAGGTGTGCAAAAAAATTGTTGTGGCCATTGCAATTGCTAAACTTGATGATCTACATTTTTATTTCTTAGGTATCTTGAGTGAACTAATAGATGAATGTGTAATAGGGTTTGGTAGGTTTGTGAGAATTTTAAAATAACAATGAAAATGATGAAGACGGATAAATTATTTTTTATGTTGAACAAAATAGGGTTGTTTGGAAGTCTGAAAGTTATTTTTCCAAGTGAATGGGATTGTTAGATTTGGTGGTTTAACTATTTTTTTGATAATTGTGAGTGAGCTAACAATTCAATGTGTAAAAGCTATCTATATAAATAGGGTTCTAACACATCATACTAGTTTTAAACTCTTTGCGGAAATGATTGGAACAAAAAAATTTAAAAATCCAAAGAGCCATTCTCAAGTCCAGATCAAAAGTTCCTTCAAGAACAAAAAAGAAAAAGTTAAAACCAAGATTAAAGGTTCCTTTTGAAATCAAGAATTGGAAAATGCTTGTCTAAACTTCATCAATGGTGTATAGTGTATACCGTGCCCATATAACAATGTTGTTCATGTTGAAGCAAATAATTAATAATTTTTGAAAATTAAGGATTGTCCTGCCAAAAATTAATATATTGAGATTCAAAAAAAATTTGAATTAAAAAATCATTTTAATGAAGTTGTCAGATTTCTATGTTTGGTTTTGAGTGTGGAGCCAGAATTTTAGAAGGATGACTAAATATTTCATATCTTGCCTATAACTAGATTTAGTTAAATCTTCCTAGGGATGATTACCACTTTTTACATCTTCCTATGGGGATAGCCACTTTGGATACATAAATCATTTCCTTTCTTTTTATAAAAATGGTCACATGGGGCGTGAAACTTGGACATTGTCACAATGCATTGTACAATGATATTTTTTTCCTTGAAATTTTGAACTATTTCTCTTGTTTTTAATATAAAATTTCAACTTTTCGCCTTTTTATTCTCATAATTTTTCAATTTTTCCATTTGTCTTTTGTTTAATTTGTTTTGATGGGTCCTGGCCTCCTCTACTACCTGAGTGCAACAAGAGAGGAAGATTGTAGCTCCTTACGAGTCAGGAGACTCCTCAATTTTGGTCCTGTTGTTTCTGTCTTCAATGTCAGGTGGAAGGGAGCTAAAACACGACGTCGCTGAGTGAAGTGATTTCTGTATGTAAAGGCTTTTTCTTCCGTGTCAAAATTGATCATCACACTCATCCATGCAGACTATTACCAAGAATTCTTAGTCCTCATTTATGAGGATCCTGCAGCACCTTTCTCACAGCAAAGAATGTCCAGCACTGTTCTCTCAGATCGTATAGTAAGTACGCAGTACCTATTGGTCTACAACATAACCAGAGAAATAATGTTTTCAGAATGCAAGTTAACATTCAGTGAAGTTTTTTTTGTGGGAGGTAATTAAGGGCATGACCAACAGCAGCCCTCGATTAGAACCAATGTGCACTATTTATTTAGTTTATCTCCCATCTCCACCCATGAACGTGAAATGATAGACTAGACAAAGTGAGGGAAACTATTTTAACTCTCACCACCAAGGCCAATCATTGTAGTTGGCCAATGAGAAATAGTCATTTATTGCTGAGAAACAGTCATTTCCTCCTACTGGCATTCTAGGGGGGGCCTAGTAGCATGTGGACATTTCCAGGCCCCAAGCACTTTGAGAGTGCTTTTCTGCAAATCTTCGTCCAAAAAGTACCATACGGGGAGATTCTACTGCTGCCGTTGCGCATGCTCTAAGTCCCCAGGAAAGGGGCGTTCCAAAATAAGGCCTCACTGCGTGAATTTGGAGAGTGCCCCATTCCAAGAGGTGCAAAGCTCATAAGATTTAGAAAACTGGTATCAACAATTTAATTTATTTTGGTGCAATTCTTAGACACATTTGTCAGGTTCACAAGTGATTATGTCTTGTAATTTCTTTTTATATGTGTAAGAACTCCCTGCTGAAGAACATCTTTGAATGGAATGTATTTTCCTAGTTTGTCCATGTCATCATTTTTTATCATTTTGTTTTTCCATCGATTTTTGTGAGGTTGTTTGTTCTTCTTCATAAATGTTAGACTTGGGCTCCTTCTAATTTAATTCTTAGGTTAGTCTCTCATGTTGAGTTTTGTTGTTCCTTAGTAGTATCACGATCATTGATGTTTTCTTTGGCTTTGCTTTTTTTTTGTCTCTTTTTTTGTAGGAGGCTTTAAGTGAGGATATTCGACATGTAAACATGTTTTTAAAATTAGAAAATGTTTAGGTAACTTTTGGTATCTTCTTTCGATGTTTCGTCCAAAGATTTTTTCTTTTTGTATTATTATTTCCCTCTTTCCAGGTTTTTAGAATTTGTTCATTGTTTTTTATTTGATTTCAATTGGAGTTTTTAAGAGACTTTTGGATTCAAGCTCATTAAAGTGCCCCAAGGTCCTTCTAATCCGTCAGTAGGTCGTTCTCTCCATTTTTAATGGGGGTGTAAGGTTGATTTCCTTGTAGGTCATTGTTCCAACTACCTATCTAGGGAGTTGGGTCTTAGTTGCCATTGTTATAGCTTCCAAGTTGTTGTTGGATTCTCGTCCGTTTTTGTTAAAAGCAATAGGTGTAAGTAGTTTAGGCCTCTCCCTTTTTAGGCGCATTTGAAATCAACATAAAAGTTTCTTCCCCTTGGGGGCTACAACATGTGTGCCCCCTTTTGAATAGTTAGTTGAGAGAGGCGCAAATTGCTTTCAAAAGAGTATTTAAAAAAGATTACACAACCAATCCTTTACTAACATCATTTCTAATTTACCTTTTGATTCACACCAAAGGCACTTGAAGTTGTGTGTGGGGCCAAGTGTGAACACTTGGTTGTCAATTCGCCTAATCATCGTTTTTTTCTACCTAACTTTAGATGTTTTTCCCATCATGTTGCACCTTAAGTTAGGTCTCTTCCATCTTTTAATCCTTGAAATGTCACATTTCATTTATAGCCAACCTTTGGATCCTACAGGAATTCACCTTCTTCATTGCATTCATGTTGGGGCAAAGATGGTTTCGCACAATGTTGTGTGAAATACTTTCACAACCATTATGAAAAATGCGAGATTTCACGTTTTGTGAAACCAAACCCATGTCCTTTCACTCATGCCTTGTAATTTTCACAATGTCAAATTGACATTGTGCTATTAATCGATGGTGTTTGCATGTTGACAAATGTTATCATTGTTGATTTCACTCCAATTGATTTTGTTTTGTGGGCTACCCTTTTTCAGAAGGTTGTTGCGACAATTTTAGCTTAGATGAAGGATGATCTTTATTACAATCAATTTTCAGTGGACATGTTCTCCCTCTAGTTATAAAGGTTTTTGAATGTTTACATTAACAAATAGATGAATTTTTTCATCAATGTGCCAACATGAAATGAGGAGTGGAAGGCATTTGAAGCATTCCTCTTTCAGTTTTGTGCTCATTTTATAGACAAAATGCATCAATGATGTTACAACATGCGCAAGCAATCTCTATTTTGAGACGTGCAATTGCCATAGATGAAGGTTCATCTAAGCTAGATTTTTTTTCAAGAAGTTCTCCCTATTCCTTATTTGACATGTTTTTTGCAATTGAAAGGGGTTCGAAAACTTGATGTTCCCCTTGTGGTCCGTCCTCTTAGGTGGCTCATTTGTTGTCGTGGACGCATGGGTCCTTGTTCCTTGTTTCTTTTTTTTTGGGTGCTTTGATTATTTTATGATTGGCAAGGTTTCATCAATGTATGACTAAATTGGTGGAAGAATAACAATGCCATAGTGTGAAAATTGACTATGGCACGGTGCACCCAACTTTTGCATTGAATGTTGTGCTTTTTCACAAAGGTGTTTTGAGTCAACAAGCTACCTTTAATTAAATGATTATAGTGATTGGCCCAAATGTCTTTATTTAAATGATATCATAGTAAACTATGGTTCAAAATTCATGTTTAATGTGTGAAGAGGGAGAACACTTATCTCTCTATGTTAGATGGTGTGTAACAAGTTTTTAACTTTAAGGTTTGGGTGTGAGTAGGAAGGGGTTTTAGGGTTTCAAGGAAAGAACATTTTCTCCTATTTTCTGCTAGGAATGTTTACTCACAACGGCATGAAGACAAGGAAGAGCACTAATGGAGATGCGGTGGTGTTTATGGCGTTGAAATTTTTATGTCGTTTTCTTTTATTTGGGATGTGTATGTTGTTGTGGCTATTGCTGGATGTTGGATGACTATGTGGCAAGGAAGCTACCAAGTGAAATGCAATTGGTGGAAATCTTGTTGGGGAGTGGTAGAAGGATGAACATCAAAGCAGATAAGTGGGGAAGGTTTGGTTTTTGAGTTCAGTAGGTAGAGATTTTTAGAGAAGAAAAAAAACTAGATTTTTGTCTCTAATAAAGGTACAGAGAGATCTGCTACACAATGTACTTCAAGAGGCAAAAATTTAGTCTAAGGGTTGGTTTTGATGGTTAATAAAGGGGCTGATGAAAATCCCAGAGATCTCAAAGGTGGCCCAATTTACCTTCTCAATATGTGTTTATTGGGTTGGTCTGTATGTAAATGTTGTTTATGTGCATATCATGAGAGAACACTTTGATTATTGGGAACTCTGAAGAACAATTATAGTTTGTTGATTTTACAATGTGAATCATAAAAGGAAGGGCTGTGGTTCTTTGTAAAATTTGTGAACCAATCACTAGGGAGTTGAAGTATGTTGTTTTCTTGTTCTTATGTGTTGTCTATTTGAGGGACGGTGTCATGAACACTGCTTTATGTAATTCATTTGGGCTTAGGGATTTATGTTACCAAATGTAAATAGGAACTTGGGTTCTTGTGGAAGTCTGATGTGGTCTTAGGTTCATATGGTTTGAAGAAATTGAAAAGGAGAAAGAAGGCCAGTGGGCTCAAGAAAGAAAGATCAAAGCGATCTAACCCCTTAAAGACCTCAAGCCTCTCTTTGTTAAAATAGGCAAAAACTTAAATGATCCCAAGATCTGAATCAGGTGACCACAAGCTCATGCCAGTGGGTGATTCTGAGTGTGTATTTACCATTCAATATATGTGTGTTTTGTGCTCTGATTATCATGTGTTGTAGTTTTTGGTATCAGAGCAGGTCGACTTAGGTACATAATGTATTAATTTAGAACAACATTATGTGTGGTGATAGGTTTTATGTCTCGGGAAACCATGTCCAGTTCTAATTCTGATCAATTTGTTATTGATCTTGAAGCAATCCATGATCAGCAAATTGTTAGGAGTTTTAATAACCCTTCAAGTCAAGTAGGATTTATGGTTTTAAGGTTGGTTTGATTTGGGGTGGTGACTATGGTGGGATTCAACCTTGCAAAAGCACAAGTTGGAGATATTGCCATCAAAATCACACATAATGGGTGTGTGTCTAGGGTGAGAGTGTGGGTGAAGTCACACGATGGAATAAGCGACTGGTACACAAGTGTAGAGTTGTAGCAACAATTCCACTTCACCTCATACCTCGCATAGATTTACCCACATTGTGTTAGATAAAACCAAGGAAATTCCTAGGGTTGGAGATATTTGGATACCTTATTTTACAAGATCTCCTAATCAATTCACAATATTTTTGATGTTCGAAATTGAGGTCTTATTCGAAGCAGGTGACAAGATTATCAAAGTTGAAGCATCAAGTGTATCATCATGATTGATGTGCTGGAGGCTTTGGCAAAATGTTGAATTTCAACAAGCATGGCAACTAGATAGCTTAGATGAGAAAACTTTCTCACCTTTGCCAAAAAAATTTCAAGATCTTATTCCAATAACAAAAGAAGAGCAACATGAGTTCTTGGAATAGATAAGTGCAATGTAACCTTTAATTTCTGCTTAGGAAGAGGTCATGAATTCTAGAAACCCATTAAAGTCATATCCTTTAATAAGATTGTGTTTTCCCAAGAGCATAGTGGAAGGTATGTAGTCACTAGATTAGTTGATTTTCATTAATAACCCAAGTTGGACTCTGTCTTCAAGTTCTTGAGAATTAAGACTTGACTGTCATAGTGATTATGAATCCTTCATTAATGTGGTAACTTAGATGAAGGCTAGATGTGGGAATAGATTTATCATGCAGTGTTTTTCACTTGTTAACATTCAATAATTGTACATTGGATGAAGTAGATGTATGGTTGCTTGATGTGGTGTCTGAACCTGGGTTTCAAACACTGATACCTCACCTAAAACCCTTATCCTTAGATCCTATAATGACAACATAGAGAGAAGGAATATTTTATGTATTAAGTACATCAGAGAAGGGAAAATGGATTAGCAAGGTTTGTGATCATGAAGATTTCTACATTTGCAAAAAATTCATTATAGACAGTTTGTCCCAATAATTTTCACTATTTGATCTGAATCCAATAAAGCACCATGACTAGTCCTCAAGGTATGGATGAGTTGTTTTGGGGTAAGGACCATGAGGATGTGAATGATCGGGTTGAACATCTAACTATGGCAATTATGGTCAGAGATTTCAATGATGATAAGTTGTTTAAGATAGCCAAATTGAACTTGCGCAATCAAGTTAAAGAATGGTTTAAGAAACTCAATCCACCATCGACAGATTGGACTATTTTAAGGATTGCAATTGTTCAAAAGTTTGGTGATGTTAATGCAAATGAAATTCATGTCAAACTTTATGCAATCAAACAAGAACCCAAAGAATGGGTTGAGAAGTATTTTGAAAGGTTGGATAAACTTTTCCATAAAGGGAAGATTGGAGATGTTAAGCAGAGGAAAAGGTTTCTGGCTCGACTAAGGCTAGAACTTAGAAGACTTTGTGTGGTGAAGACATACACAGACATCGAGGAAATGGTGATTGTAGCAATAAAGATTCAGAGGTTGCTAGGAGACCTAGGGGAAACACCATATGATCCCCTCAGGGAGGAGAAGGATGAAGATGTAATTGGAGAATCATCTATAGATAAATAGTTGTCAATGTTGAATGAAACCTTGATACATTTCCTTAGGGAATCTGGCAATAGAAATGGAGCTAGTGTTAGCTCTTCTGGGAGTACATCTAGGTGTCAATTATGCCAAGCTGAAGACCACATTGCAGTGGCTTGTCCAAAGCACAATGATATGTGGCCCAAATGCAATAAATGTGGCACAGGACATAGGACTAAGAACTGTGGCATAAGGTGTTCATTCTGCAATGGTTTAAGGCACTCAGAGGATCATTGTTAGAAAAAGAAAGATGCTAAATCTTCTAACTCCACTGCCAATTACCTTGAGGTGTTGGTCAATGATGAAGAGGCCACACTAACATAATTAAATAGGATTTGTGGTGTTAATCACCATTTGTCATCTGGAAATAGGATTCCAAAGAAAAGACTTTTAATGCAAGCTAATGAAGCAAAAGGAATTGCCGAACAAGCTAAAGGCGCTGATGCAAAAGACAGGACCATGGAAACAATGCCCAATTTTGGAGCAAGATAAAAAATTCTTTTACATTTCATGAAGGGTCGGATTTTTCTAACCCTCATGGAGACAATCATGAGGATCTCTAGAGAATTAAAGTATTTTGAAGGGTTGGTTAAACTGGCTAGAAGAAGGAAAGATGAAAAGACTAGCAGGAATCAAGTTGTTACTATCAACAATACCCCTATTATCAGAAGGATTTCTATGAACAAAACTTACCAAGGTAAAACCATGCACTTGCCCATGGAAATCAATAATGGGATGATTGAAGGACTGTGGATACTGGCGCATCTATGTCAATAATGGCAACCAGTATAGTACAAGAGCTTAAGATCATGCATTTGGTCTTAGGACATGAGACATACAAGACTACATTTGGAACTGTCACCACTGCTTTGGGGAGGCTAAATGACATACCTATGCATGTTGGCAATGTTGTTTACAATATGGTGTTTTTGGTGGTGGATACAGATACATATGACCTCTTGCTAGGTTTAGACTTCCTCATGAAGATTGGAGCAATGGTCGATGTAGAAAAGGGAACCATATAGGTTAGGCATGGACCTAGGGTTGATGTGGAAATGCTCCCTTTGAATGTGGTGAACATTATACAACATGGGAGACACAACCTACCTCTTCAGTGGAACATGTTAAGAGTCTTGACAAGATGTTCCAGCAATTACAAATGGAGAACCTACTTGAGAAGGGCTTGTCTTGGAAAGGGGGACGCTCTTCAAGTCCAAACCATCCTAATGATGAAAGATTATCTTATGACAACATAACTGAATTTGAAAGTGAGATTGATGAGGAAGATGCTTAGTTAAGCCTGATCATGTAGGAAAATGATGCGGCATCTGAAAATAATTTGAAGGACTAAAGGCTAAACCATCTTCTTCAACATGATTCCGCCAATCAAATTGTGAATTTGATCTTACAAGATCGGCATTGCAGACTGTTGGAGGAGTATTTAACAAAAGGGGATAATTATGCTGATTGGCTTCAATGGGTAGCTGTTGAAGAATCAAAAAATCTCAAGGGGTGTTCGGTTAATGTGCCTATGCTTAATCCAATGCATCTGAATCATGAAAACATGCAACATGTTGTTCCATCTGGAGATGAAAGGTGGGATGAGATACGATCCATGATAAAGTTTGATTAGGCTCTCGATGGAAACCGAGTTGAAGAACTATGGACTCTGTTGGAGGACTTTAAAGATGTCTTTGTTTGGCACAAAGGGGAATTGGGGTGTTACACAATAAGGGAACATGCAATTGACACACAAGGCTTTCCCCCATGTCGCACCACACTTAGGAGGCTATCTTATTGGGAAGAAGTTGAAGTGAAAAGATAGATTCAAGCATTGATCAAGCTTAGTAAGATGAAGAATAATGACTCTGAATATGCTTGCAGAGTTAGTCTACTTGATGAGAAAGATGGCAGTAGGCAAATCTATGGTGATTACAGACCATTGAACATGCATACCAAAAGGGATACATTTCCAATGCCTTTGATTGATGATATTTTCTCTTAGATGGGAAGCAACCAATCGTGTAGTGCATTGGATTTGCAATCTGGCTTTTGGCAAATTTAATTGTCGCCAAATGATGTAAAAATATAGCCATAATCACAAAGTCTGGTCTCTATGACTAGAATGTGATGATGTTTGAATTAAAGAATGCAACTGGGACATTTTCCATAACCATGGCAGAAATGTTTAAGGATTGGCCGACAGACCAATTTTTGAAGGTCTTTGTTGATGACATCAACATACATAGCCAAACATGGGAAAAACACCTTACACATTTGAAGGTTGTTCTTACACGATTGTGGGAAGATATTACATGAATTTTGTACGTGGGTATGCAAAATTGTTGTGCCACTTTTTGATTTGACTAAGAAGGATTAGAGTTTCCTTTGGACCCTTACCTATCAAAAAGCTTTTGACACACTCAAGCTCAAGTTGATTGAAGCACCCATCCTTGTAAAACCTAACTTTGAAAGACCCTTCATACTTGATGTAAACTGGTCTATAAAAAGAGTAGGGTCGGTTCAATCCTAGAATCAAGATAAACATGAATGTGTTATTGCATATGCAAATAAGGGTCTTACACCCTCACAAAGAAAGTTCCATCCTATGGAAGGTGAGTGCTATGCTTTAATATGGGGGATAATGCATTTCTGGCAATATTTATATCAAGCCTCCTTTGTTGTCAAGACTAACCACAAGCCATTAAAATGGCTTGTAATAGTTTCTGATCCATTTGGCAGGAGAGGCAGGTGGATTTCCATGCTCCAAGACTTCAATTTCAAAATTATCCACAAAGTAGGAGCTAGGCATGCAAATGTTGATGCATTGAACCGTAATCCAGTTGGTTCACATGATGAAGATGAAGATTTTGGGGTGGAGATACAAAATGAGAAGAAGGATGCTAGTGTGGCACAAGTCTAGAAATCCTCCACCTTGAGTCCACATATCCTCACCATCTCCCAGACTATTGATGTTGAATTGATGCAGAGGGAAGAACATGAAGAAATTAATCTGTCTAGGGAATTTGTAGAAGAGAATTTTAATTTCTTAGCTGAGATATTTGCTCTAAAAAGAAAGGTGAATAGGGTTTCAGCACCAGACACTGAATATTGGGGATTGATTTGCGAGGCCCAAAAGATGGTGGATGAAGAAATAAACCCCACTGATGTGAATAGCAGTGAAGATAACAATGAAATAGAAGAAACAGGGAAACAAATGGACATCTAAAAGGATGAAACTTGCATGATTCTATTGTTTGGAAACACTTTGGATCAAGTGTTGGATGATGTTATTGAGGTTGACCGAGCTAAAAGAAGATTGTTGAATTACCATTAGAGAGAAGATACATTATTCTTCAAGAATTTGGTAATGCTAAAGCCCGAGGAAAGAAGGGTGTTGGTCAAGAACATACATGAGGAGATTGGGCATTTTAGTGAAGGAAGGACATTGGTTAAGGTTAAAAAGAGATTTTTCTGGCACAACAGAACAAAAATCTGTGAGGACGATGGTGAGACAATGCCAACGTTGTTAGCTTGCCAAAAGTTCAAGAAATATCAGATCAGGTATTGAGGAGATGAAAAACATTCCTGTTTGTGACCTTTTCTATAGGATGGCATTGGATACTGTTGGACCTTTGCTTTAAACTAAAAATGGAATTAGGTGTGCTCCGGTTTCCATAAACCACTATTCAAAGTGGTGTGAAGTAAGACCTGTTAAGGATCATGATGTTATTACTGCTGCTAGATTTTTAGAAGAGGAAATCATATACAAATTTGGTGTGCCCATATTCATTTTCATAGACAATGGAGGCGAATGAATGGCTGAATTTGACCTAATGTGTACGAAATATGGGATTATTCATCAGTTCACAACTCCACAATGGCCTCAATGTAATGGGATGGTGGAAAGGATGATCAAGACCTTGAAGAATGGATTATCTATGGTGTCATCTACTAATTTGGATAATTGGGACCTCTAGTTACCTCAGATTCTGTTTGGCTATAGATGTGGTTTCAGGCCAGCACCAAGTTTTTTGCTTTCATGGTGTTGATTAAAACAACCCCAAGGCTCACATGTGATAATAGCCTTTCTGCATTCATTAATGTGGAAAAGGACGAATTCACCTTGGAGGAGATGATGCAGCTAATGGTGGAGAAACTCAAATTCATTTCCAATATGCATTCATTTGTGTTAGAGAATGTGGACCAAGCATAGAAGAGACAATGTAGAAGTTATGCTATGTGGAAAGGCAAACATGAATTTGTAGGATTTGAGGAAGGAAAAACCATGGTAAAAATGAAAAAGCCAGGAAAGAGAAGGGCATTGCTTACTAATTGGGAAGATCCATATGCTTTTATGAAATACAAAGACGAGAAGGGTTGCAGAGAATTTGATGATGGTAACTGAGTCCACATCTTAAAAGGGATTGATGGCAAGCAATGAGAATGTGCTAGGCATGATTTGCACGTGTTCAACTAAGTCTGAGATTTGTGTGGACACAAATAAATCAAGGAAAGAGGTTGTCACGTGTAAGAGGTTTTTAACTTTAGGGTTTGGATGTGAACATGAAGGGGTTTTAGGGTTTCAAGGAAAAAACATTTTCTCCTATTTTCAGTTGGGAGTGTTTACTCACGATGGCATGGAGAGAAGGAAGAGCACTAATGGAGATGCGGTGGTGTTTATGACATTGAATTTTTTATGTTGTTTTCTTTTATTTGGGATGTGTATGTTGTTGTGGATATTGTTGGACACTAGATGACTATGTGGCAAGGGAGCTACCAAGTGAAGTGCAGTCGGCAAAAATTTCGATGTGGAATGGCAGAAAGATGAACAACAAAGCAAATAAGTGGGGAAGGTTTGGTTTTTGAGTTTAGTAGGTAGAGATTTTTAGAGAAGAAAGAAAACTAGATTTCTGTTTTTAACAAAGGTATAGATAAATCTGTTGGGCAATGTACTTGAAGAGGCAAAAATTTAGTCTAAGGGTTGGTTTTGATGGTTGAAAATCCCAAAGATCTCAAGGGTGGCCCAATTTACCTTCTCAATATGTGTTTATCAGGTTGGTCTATATGTGAATGTTGTGTGCATGCATATCATGAGAAAGCACCTTGATTATTGGGAATTGTGAAGAACAATATAGTCCATTGATTTTACAATGTGAATCATACAAAGGAAGGGTTGTGGTTCTTTGTAAAAATTGTGAAGCAATCACTGGGGAGTTGAAATATGTTGTTTTCTTGTTCTTATGTGTTGTTGATTTGAGGGATGGTGTCATGAGCACTAGTTTATGTAATTCATTTGGGCTCAGGGATCTATGTTACCAAATGTAAACAAGAATTTGGGTTCTTGTGGAAGTCTGATGTGGTCATGGGTTCATATGGTCTGAAGAAATTGAGAAGGAGAAGGAAGGCTAGTGGGTTCAAAAAAGAGAGATCAAAGCGATTTGACCCTTTAGAGACCTCAAGCCTTTTTTTGTTAAAGTAGGGAGGAATTTAAGTGGTCTCAGGATTTGAGTCAGGTGACCACATGCTCATGCTAGTGGGTGATTTTGAGTGTGTATTTACCATTTAATATATGTGTGTCCTATGTTTTAATTATCATGTGCCCTAGTTTTTTTATCACAGGTGATATCAACCCAAATGAAGGGCACCATTGAAGATGTTTTAAGAGCGCACAATATGCATGTACATCAAAGTACATGGTATGAAAAAGGCATCTACTATTGACATTCGGGAATTTCAAGTAATGGTTTTAGTACTTTTGATATGGTATGTCTTTCACCATTAGTACTCAATTGGAAAATCTCCAAAGGTGGCGGATCCAATGTTTCACAAGGTGGGGGAGGGATGATGATTTAACATGTGAAATAATTAATGAGGGAGGGAACCCATAAGTGCCAAGGAAAGAGGCCCCACAAATTCCAAGCTGCTATCAATGTGTTTTTGGGTCAATTAGGTGATGTAGTCAAAGTAGTGATCCTCCATATGAAGATTTAGCCAACTTTGGCTACAAGCTAAATACGATTTTTAAAAATAAATGTCTTTCTATTTTTTTGGCTACCTACTTGAACCATGTATAAAAATCTAGCAATTTTTCTCAAATTTTGGTCAAATTTGGCTACTAAAAATCCCAAAGGACATTTATTTTTAGCACTATTAATTTGTAATTTAGCTTTTTGGCTATATGTAACTTGTGGAAAAAAGGTTGGCTACTATCAAGGTGACATTTACTATCAACAAATTGATCTTGACATTGTGACCTAGGGATTTGAAGTTGGTGTGCAAGGGCTTCAAATAAAGACTTATTACATGCCATTACTTGTCTAACAAGATATGAATGTAATGCATCTTGTGTCTCTATAGGAGATTCAAAGTTTTCCTTTATTTGTATGGGGCCATCTTATGTTGTTGTGTTGGACCAATGTAATTGCCCCAATACAATAAAATCTACCAAACTTGGGAATTGGCCATGCAAATTACATTGGTACAAGATGAAGTAAGAGGAGCATCCCTCTTTGCCATACGATTGCGTCTTGTTCATTACATACAAGAACCTACCTTGTTTGTCACCTATAGGAATATGGACTAGTAATTCCAAAAGTCCCAAGGGAAAGACATGACCCCACAAACTTATTTAGCATAAAGCTTGAAACTTTAAATCACATTTTTTCATCCCCAAATTTCACAACTTACAAAATTCTAGGGAACTTCAAATGGCACCTCATGAATTAAATAATACAATAATGTGCTTTTTGAATTAGATAATATAATAACATAATGGCAAAGAGGGATATTATTGTGTGATTGTATTATTTAATTCATGGGGTGCCATTTTCCACTTCAAATATTTTAGGAGCTTGTGTGTAATCACTTATGAAGAGGCTAGAGGTTTTCAAAGCTGAGTCATAAGATTCATGGCGTGAGAAGGACCTCTAGTTGACACAAGATTGTTTTTCATTCTTAATTTCAAGATTGACATTTGCAAATCCAAAGACACAAAGATAGGACCTTTGGTACCAAGGTCTGATCAAGCCCAATTCTTTTTGGTGTAACGATATTGGGCTTTAATCCTCCAAAGCTTTCAAAACACCATGTGAAGGAAAATGAAATAAAGAATTCAACTACATTTTTCATTTGATTTTCACATTCAAATTCAATTCTTTCAATAGTGGTAACAAGATTGTTAGCCCATATAGGACCTCAATATCACATAGGAGTTCAAAGTTCATCTTGGTAAAATTGTTACTAACAAAATCCAAAGCCATAGTCAAGATGGCTCCTCTTTGCAACATAGAAATCAACCTTGTTTTGACATTTTTCAATAGCTTATAATTATCTTGAGTTTTTTAATATTTTAGCAAGTGCCTTTTGGGGTTCTTCCTAAAGTAGGCATATATGGTTTGGAGTTAGTTCTCCAACCTACAAACCATGTTTGATTTAAGCAAAACTTGTACAATGATTAATTTGATGGGCCATGCAATGAATGTTTTACATGTGAAACATAATCTAATTGAATTTGTTTTGTAAGTCAATCTTAACACTTTGAAAAACATTCACCCCATCAACTCCAAAACAAATGAGCTTAGAGGATAACGACTCACATGTTAAACTACCATGGTCAACAATGTTAAAATAATGACTATACTCAAATTTCTCAAATCGACCCCTTCAATCACCTTTTCGAAAGAGACGAAACTTGGAATATGGGACCAATCCTTGATAAAATATACATATAAGGACAACCAATTTTGATTATTGACATTTATGTCTTCATCATAAGAGATTTGTAATTTGTTTTTTCATAGCTTCTACAATGATTGCCATGCATTATTTCAACCATGGACCAACTAATATTTTCACATTAATGATTCTATGCACAATTTTTCACTTGAAGGAATTACATCAAGTCTTTCATATTTTCATATTCAAGCTGGGCTTTTCCTTTCAAAGTAGGTAGAAAATTGTGGCAAATTGAATGGCATTCTTCAAGCCTTCATGTGCCATACCTTGTAACAAAATTATGTCCACCACATTTTCCCCACTACTAGAAGCAAAAAAAATCCACTATTAGCATGTTAACAATTTTTAACATAGTAGAATGTACCTTTAAGAACATTAAGCATGAAGGAAGTAGCTCTTTTCCTACCAGCATGTTTACAATGAGAATCAAACTTCGAAGCAAGTAGATTTTTCTTACCCATAACCTTTGCTCAAATCTTCCATTACACATGTGTGACAAGCTTTTTTTTATTCAAAACATTTTCTACCCATGATAGTTTTGCATTTACATAGGTTGTGTGAAAGGGAAGTAAGGGGGTTTGTAGTAGTTTTGGGCAGATGCCAGGTGGAAGCTTAGTAAATTGACACAAACTAATCTTGGTATTAAAAAACTAACCATATTGGTATGACTAGAAGCAAAACCCCATTTTTACCATTACCTACTAAAATATGTAATCTAAAGAGGTAAATAAACAACACATGTAAGTCATTACTAATTAGGCAAGTAAGGTAAAGCACTTGGTGGTTACTTGATGGAGAGTTGCATGTGGATGGTTAGTAAATAGTTAATCACTATGGTTAGTTGCAAGTCAGGACTAGATTGAAAATATTGTTTCATGTCCACACCATGGTGTGATGGTGGATGTTGGTTCTTTTTAGCCAAACCATAATGTAATGCCTTTTCTTGCTTGTCTCCTTGTGTTCCATGTTCCACACCGAGCTTCTTGCGTTGCTTCCTTAGCTCTTAGCTACCTGCACACCCCATGGCACACTTGGTTAATCCCAATGTCCTGACCATTCAAGATGAACTCTAAAACCTAGAATTACTAGACTTGCTAATGAAGCTAAGCCTTAGTCTAACTTGGAGCCACCCCAAAAGCCTATTGCTTCTGGGGGCCCCCTTGGAACAAACTCCCAAAGTTGGCCCAAAGGGTTGGAACTGGGACAACACCAAGTTGCCTTGGGGCCTTTGTGAAATTAACTCCATGAGCTAATCCAAAAGGGGTTTAAACCAGGACAACACCAAATTATCCTAAGGTTAGCCCTCTCTTGGTGACTGCAAAGCTTTAAATGGACAACTCCTAATCGTCACAAGTGCTTTAATGAGCTAACCCCCTTGAATCAGCCTTTGGACAACACTCAATGTTTCGATGAAAGTTTTAAGGGGATAGTGCCTCTCATTATAATCCTGAAGACAACCACCACCAATCCTCTCTTGGCTAACACAAGCCCGAGCTCACCACCTTAACCAACCCAGACTCTCAAGTCCATGTCCACCCAACTCCTAAAGGAGTCGAACCTCATGGAGCCATTTCTAACTTCACCCTCATATCGCATTAATGCCCCACTAAGATGATCTTGATATGAGGTCCACGGTCCACTCTGCTTAAACATCTCTTCAGCAGAAGGGCATGTCACATAATTTGTGCAGTTCCAGTAATTATTTTCCAAAGTGTGAATTCAATTGTTGGGTTTGACATGGATTGGTCGATTTTCTTGATCTCTCAATTCTTACTTGTTCTGGAGTGGTGCAATCTTAAAAAGCCCTTGGCTGTATCATGTCCATAAAACATGATACTTAAGTTCTGACCATTATTGATTTGGTGGTGACAATATTTGGTTGGTTTCAAGTTTGAACTTAAGGTTCCTTAGCCTCACCAAAATTTAACCCCATCTTAACTGGATTGAATTGGAAAACAGGGAACTAGCCAAAATGATGTTCTCATACTTTTCCTAAAGGTAGGTATCCTCCTTTTCACAAAAACTCACCAAATTTTGCTCATTTTGTATATTGAGCATGATTATACACATAAAACTGTATAAGAGGATCTTGAATGGTGCCCCTCATTTAAGCTAATATTGCTATCCAACACAGAGATAAGTATTCCGCCACCCCAACCCATAAATATGAGATTTGAACATTATTTTACTATGACACCCTTCACATTTCATCATGTAAGAAGATCACAGTGATTGGCTGATTAAAAACAGTGGTTTGCTGATTTCGCCCCGGTTGAAGAGCATGATATTCAATACAAAAATGCCATGTCAGAGTTAATTTTCACATTCTTGTATAATTATTTATCCTCCAATTTAGTAATACAGTCCATAGGTGAAGATGTTAACAATTTGGAATTTGTGAACACCAAGCTATAATAGTTCTTACAGGTCTTACTTCAAATGCAAAGAATCAAATCATGCATTGATCACAAATTTAGAATTGGGTTTGATCTCAACCATAATTAGGCAAGTACCCAGTCATTAGGGCAGTCCTGATGATCTTTTTCTCTTTTTCACCTTAATGCTCATTTTTGGTCTCACTCTAACTCTCAATAAATCTAGCTAATGGAACATGCAGGCCGCCTTTGTCAAGAGCTTTTATATATCATGTCAAACTTTACAATCAAAGCTTGTCTTTGGTTCTTTGGCTTTTTAAACATCTGGTTCCTTCTCTTGACTTGGATTTGCCTTCAACCCATTTAAAAAAAATTCCATGTCGTACCTACCCAGGAGTATGTGGGGACCCCAAGTTAGGGGTTGCAACACCGTTAAGATGTGTTGTATCTATAAATAGATTTAAAGGGATTAATCTTTCAGGTGTCACCATATGGTTCAAACAATATATACATTAACATCAAGGAGATTGCAATTTTTAATTGCAAAATAAAAATAAAAATTACTCCATTAAGGATTTCCATTTAAAAGTTATATAACCTTTCGAAATATAAGACCATAATTCCTAGCAAGTAATTGTCTTTGTGAACTTTAAGGCCTAATGTCATGTGGAAAATGACATTTTTGAGAAGATTTCAGATTTCAGAAGTTATGTATCACAACTATCGTCTAGGAGCAATACCCTACTACCTTAATAGCTTCAGCACTAATTAGATTATTTTCAGAAATGTTGAAATTTAAAAAAAATCAAATAAAGGTTTGTTTAAAGGAAGATATTGAAGATTCAAGAATGAAGATTTCAAAATTGATTAACTATTCAACAAACATGTGTCTAAACTGTTGGGCGTGGCAAAATGACAACCACTTTGGGAAGTTACTTTGACAGAAGATGGTGGATGCCATTAAGCATTTTTTGTTCCTTGGGTTCCCAATGGCCATTTCCCACAAACTCTTTTGGTTCAATGTGTTCCCCAAGAGCTTTTTTGGTTCACTACATTCCCAATGGCCATTCCCTGTGCAAGGAACGAAAATGGAGAACGCTCCAAGGATCAGCCATTGGGAACACGGTGAACCAAAAAGACTCCCATTAACAGTAGAAATCTTCTTCTTTTGCATCTTGTCATCAATAGAGGGATTATTGGGATTAGTAGGCTGGGAAAAGAAACCATTAACAGTAGAAATGCCTATAATGAAGGTGTCCTGGAATCAATCCCTGGTAACCCATGTGCACCCTAGAAATGAACATTTCAACAATGGTGCAACACCACCAACATTTCGCCTTGGCCCCTTGACATGCACTAGGTATGTTTCTAAAGTAAATCCTTGAATATTTGGTGAACAATCTGTGATGCTTTGTTTTGGCCCGGATGTTTTGTGGTAGGTAGGATTGTCAGAATCCTCTTTAGAACAACGAACGTTTCCCTTTTCACCAAGGACATCATTGTCCATATTGAACTAGACCTCCACACATGTTTTCTCCAAGTGATACTGTAACCCCTCATAGACAAACATATTTAAATGCAAAACTCATAATTACCTCATGCAAGGAATTCCTAAAGTAGATGATGGAACAAACTAGGAGCAATAATTTGTTATTTCAAAATTCACCTCACTTGCTTGCTTGCTTCCTCATTTCCTCCTCTTTCTCCTTGTTTATTAATTCTTTTAGAATTGTAAAACATGACCCACATTCCTTGTAGCTTCATATTGGGTTCACAATTCAAAACTATATGGCCTCTGGAGTGTAGCATGTGAGTCAAACCAATTCCAACTACCATAGAAGTTCACAGATTGTGCCAGCCGAAAGCTCACAAAGTGAAGTACAAAATTGAAGGTCAGAAAAAGAAGCCAAAATTGGTTAGTCACAACAAAAAAAACCCAATGCAGCCCAGATCTCTGTCATGCTTGCCTCTCAATTGACCAACATTGCTAGCCATGCACCTTTGCACCTTTGAATAACAGAAGCATCAAAGTCTGATTATGTACTTGCTTGATGCCCAATCTCAAGCCACTCACACACTAAAATGCAGTCCAACTAATATGAAGGATACATACTCCATGGCACGCATTTTCATGTTGGTGGGCAAAGATGTGTTTAAAAAAGTACTCCATCATTCTCTTCTTGAGACAAGGGGCAGTGAGAAAGCCATGCAGTAGACAACATAGCAGATCATCTTCATTTGCTGTGGTTAAATTTCAAACCACTATTGTGTGTGGCTCCGTGCCTTTTGCAGATTGTGGCAGCGGTCTGGTTTGGTTCTTCCAAAGATTTGAAACTGGGTCTGTTTCAGACCGGTGTTAGTTGGTTCTTTACTTTTGTGAAGAACCTCCAGTTCTACAAAATCATAACTATCTTGGCTCTGGTTCTGGATCTGGTTCTTAAAGAAAATAAAATCAGGTTCTGGTTCCTGTTCCAATTCTGAAAAATCAGAGCCAACCCCAGGGGTGACAGCTTGGTGGTAGAGCCCTGTTTGGGACCCTTGGACCTTAAAAAAAGGTTCAAAGTTCAAACCAATGTTGGGTGGTTCTCACTTTTTTTTTAACGAAAATCGTCCATTCTGGTTTTCACAACCCATTTTAAAAAACCTTTAAGGTTCTCATTATAAAAAAGAAAAGAAAAGATTTAGATAATTTTTAAGGGCTTCAAATTTTTGGAAAAAAACTTCTCAATGGTTTTCAGTCCTGCTGATTCTCATCAAAATTACAACCCCCCAGTTTTCAGTGACAGTTCCCAGAAGTCAGTTTTCGAAATTTTAAAAAAAATTCAGAATATTTTAAAAATTATTTAATTTATTGTGAAATTTTAATTAAATAATTAAAAAGCCCCCTTTTGTAAAAGAGCTGAAAGTTTCGACATGAAACTCCCACTGAAGGAGCCATTGAGGAGGCTAGCGCCACCCAAACTAAAACCTAAACCTAACTAGAGTAGACTAGCCCATCATTGTTTGCTTTCCTATGATCAAACATTTATTTTATCTTTTTCATATGTGCTTCATTTTGAGTGATTTAAAATATTATGGGAGCACTACCTCAAGCTTTAGAAATTGTCTTTCAAGTGCAAAGGAAAAGGAGTAATGAAAAAATAACAAAAAGAAAAATAAGCTTTTCAACTTACAAAACATTTTTTTTTTCCCCTTCTCTTTGGACCCTTCTTATTCTCAAATATCATAACTTTCTTATTTCTTATTCATTTTAAACAATTTAAAGTGTTATAGGAATGCCACTTGAAATTCTACAAATCATCATTGAACTCTAATAACAACATAATAACATACAAGGAACTTTTTAGGTGTTCATGAACGGTCCTTTGTAGTGTTCAGTGGTTTGTTTTTTTGAGTTCTTGACCCCTTTTACTTTGGGGGGTTATAAGTTTCTCATTTGTAATTCATTTTCAAAAATTGTTAGTGTGTCAAATGCGCCAAGAAGAGGGGTTCAAGTTTTGTTTGGACACAAAAAACAACAAAGCCTTCCTTTTGGATCCAACTTGCTTGGAGTTTGTAAGTGTTCAATCATTAGCTAGTCTACCCTAAACATTAAACACCTTGAAAACCTTAAAAATTGGTGCCCACATGTTTTAATACCCTAAAAGGTTATCACAAAAGTTCATTTAATACCCTTTGAGGTTTTCAAAAAACCAATTTTCACTCGGGTGAGAATTGACAAGTAGGTTTTCAAAAGGTTATCACCTTATGTGAAAACCTTTGAATCTCATTTTGAAAACCAGATTGAAAAACTTGAAAGTTCTCACTAAAAAAATGAAAATTTCCCAACACTAGTTTAAACCCATTGATGTGCATGTGAAAAGCCCTTCTTGCTCTTTGCCACTACACTTAATTTTGGGGTGCTAAGGTAGAACCACCCATCACCAAACACATAACTATCATCAAATTATTTTAAATATTTTCTTCATTCCTTAACCAATTTGAACAATTTTTGTGTCATTGGTCACACAAACTAGAGGGCTACAATTGTTCTTTGAACATTGAAAGCAAGAGAACTATGTAGAAAACACAGGAAAAAGAAGAATGATAGTTTACTTCAATTTAAAAAAAAACAAAAAGCTCTAATGCCCCTCTCAAATTCTAAGTACATGTTAGTTGTCATTGACCACTACTCTAAATGGTGTGAAAAAAACTTATGAAAGAACACATTGTTACAACTATTGCCAAATTTCTTCAAAAAGAAATAATATGCAGATTTGGGGTTCCAAAGTATGTGATTATTGACAATGGTGGGGAATGAATGATAAAATTTAATATGATGTGTAAAATTTTTGGGATCACCCATCAATTCACTATTCCATAGTGACCATAATGTAATGGTATCGTGGAAAGGATGATTAAAACTTTGAAACATGGACTTATTATTGTTTCAACAACCTACATCTAAGGATTGGATGTTAAAATGTCAAGGATTTTGTTTGGATATCAATGTGATATTTAAGTAAGTACCAAATATTCACCTTACATGATCCCAACAAGGACTCCAAGATTAATGATTGATAATTGCTTAAGCAAATTAACATAGGTAATTGATGATCAAGTCAAACCTTAAGATTTGGTAATACAAATGATAAGCAAGATGGAGATTGTGGTTCAACTCCATGAGTCTTTTCTTGGAGAATGTGGATTAAACACAAAAGAAATAGAAAAAAAATATGTTGCCAGAAAATGGCACATTATGTTTCATTCTTTTGGAAATGATGTGTGGTTGAAAATGCATAAGCCAAATAAGAAAAAATCCCTTTTAGTAAGTTGGGAGGAACCTCACCTATTTGTTAAGTATAAAGATGGGTAGGGACACTAAGAACATGATGATGGGATAGGATTTTGCATTCTCAAGGACAATGGTGGACAAACTTAATAAAAAACTAAGCAAGATTTATAACCATACCATCATTTGCTTTGAATGTTGATATGAGTGGATATAGATGATATGAGTGGATATATGATGGAACTGGTTACATATGCGACTTCAAATGAATAATAAGGTGAAAAAGTGAAAAAGATCACCAAGATTGCCCTAATCTGGGGTGTAATGTGAAATGTTGATCATTCATTTGTATGGTGGTTATGTTTACTCAAAGTAGTTATTATATTGTTTGTTTTGCTTTATGGTTGCAGGTGCTTACATTCATGGAACTAGAGGGATTATGGGTGTTTGATCTATTTGTTTTGTTGGTATATTCACAAGTTTATCATCTTTGTTGTTTGCTCTTCGTAGTGAATTTGGCTCAATGCATTCTATGGTGGCGGGAAATTGGAGAAGCTTGGATCATAAAAAGTGAAAATTTAATTGAGCTAAGTGCTTTGGTGGTTTTGAAAAAAGGTTGAATGTTTTGCTTAGATTCTATGTTTTTGGGAAGTTCATAAGCATTGAATTCTAATGTGTGCAATCAATTCCTATCTATTTTGTGTGGTTGGGGAAGAATGCCCCATTATAAAATAAACCTATCTTCTTCTTGGGAACTATTTAGTTTGGCTACGCTATGAGCTTCAAAAGAGGAGAAGTAGGATTAGAAGTAAATTTTAGGGACCAATTCAAGGAAAATGATGAAGAAATATAAAGGTTTCATGAATGGTCTAAGTGACATGTTTCAATAATGTTTGGGCATTGGGAATTTCTGAAAGAATTAGTTGAATTTTATGTTTTTGGATGAGAGTACTTGCATTGGTGTGGAAGCTCCAAAGGGAAAGTGAGATATTGTGGACAAATTTGGGTTGGATGAGAAGAACTTTTGTGTGTAATCTATTCAAAGTTGTGTTTTACTCCTTCGTCCAACTTCCAGGGTTGAATGTTGTTACAAGAATAAATATACCATTCACTATTTCTTCCATATAGTCAGAGTCACAAAATCGAAATGTTCTAATTCCTTGAGGTTTATAGATCAAACTTGTCATGATGTTTGAATGGTTGGAATATTAGGAAAGTGATGTAGAAAGGTACACTCTTTTGATAATCCCAATTATTATAGAAGTTTATGTAATCAACCATTCGTCATTTAAAATTGCATTATGGTGTCGATATATAATGTAACCCTCTCTTTTTCTTACAATAGGCCTCAAAAGTCATTAGACACAAAGTTGCTACATCCTTAATTTGGGGCTTTCAACTAACTCCAAAAAAACAAGGAAAACACCTAGAAAATGAAGTAGAATTGAAAGATTGATAAAGAATTACGCTTGGCACATGTCCAAAACATGTCATAGGCCAAAAAGAATGAAATATAAATGAATGTTTTAAAATCAAAGGAAGGCACTCCCAAGATCCTCAACATGAATTCTTGCTTTAAAAATGGAGATTTGGTCAAGTGTTAAAAAATTTATCTTGCCCTTGCCCTTGTCTTGATCACAAAGAATTAAGAAATGCATGTCTCAGGTTTTCAAATTTTCATTGTAACAAATTCAAAAATTACTATCAATACCACTTAACAACCTTGGGGGTGCATCACAAGCTTTCACGCACTTTATATTAGCATTTGAGATTTTATAACCTTAAAAATGATTTTGGAATTATATTAATGGTTGCTTTCAACTTATTGCCACAAGCCAGGAAAAGGCCCTATGTAGTGAAAACCAAAGTTTAGTTAGATATTAGACCGTTCATTGTTTCTGAAGGGGTTTTCCAGTCAAGGAGTCCAGACCATTGAAAGGTTTTACCAAGTATTAGAGTTATCTGTAAAGTCATGCCCTCGTGGGTCTGATGCACCACTTATTTGATGCTTTATCCCCTCCCGGCTGTTGTCCGCAAAGTCATGAAATTTTATTAAATAAGGGTATGAAATATTGAAACTCAGCATTAAATGCACCAGACTCGAGAACATTTATATCTACGGTACACATAGCAGCAGCAGTGATTGGTTGAAAGCGTTCAGGAAAAGAAAGGACACGGCAAACTCAGTTTAGCACCAAATTTGGTGCTAAAGTGAGTTTCATGCCCCGTTGCAGCCCAGTGTACTTTTTTCCCCGTTTTTTGAAATCTCGTCCCCTATGTGACCAAACAGTGGGTTCCGGTGCGGTCTTTGCCTGACTTTACGGATAGCTTTATTGTAGAGACAACCTACAACAAATTGGAATTGGTAAAGAAACTACTTGTAGTTCATGTAATGGAGCATGATGTTTACCGCACACACATACATGCCTTGATGGAGTCCTTGCCTTTATGACATAAGGTCAATTGCTTTTAGACTAAACAAGTTCATGGATTTGAAGGGTTCCGGTAAAGTTTGTTGATGAATGAATAATAATATCCCCAAATACCAATTGTTCTTCTTGCAAAAGATTTGGACTGTGTTGCATCCAATGATTTTAAGGTCCAACAATTGAACATGATATATGTACTTTGTGATAAATGAAGATTGTGTGATTTTTATTTAAGTTATTCTTGTGGCCTCCATGGGTTTGGTTACTGTGGAGTGTGGACTTACTTGCATGAAAAAAATATATCTTGTTGGATTTTCTGGATCATAATTTTCATTATGGAGTTGATGTGCATGTCCACCTGATCCTTGCATGGTTGTAACTTGTACTGTGTACAATATTTTGTTTGTAAAAAGACATGGGTTACAATTGGGTGATCTGTGCCATTGCAGCCATCACCCGTGACAAAGAGATTCACCCATCACACTGTTTATGTGTAGGCCAGAGTGAACCAGCACCCACCAGTGCACCATCCACTGGATGGTTGTTATGACTCAGTTGTGGATGAACCTCAACTGAGTTAATATCTGGTTTCACATATCAATAGACGAGGTTTCACATATTGGTCCTATATCTAGGAAGATGGGTACAAAATAAGTGCTATTAGATAAGTAGGTGGTTTAGAGGCTGGCTTTACTGGCCAGTTGTGGGTTGTTAGTACATAAGTTATAAACCACAACTAAGCTAACAATCATGGTTAGCTAGGGAACTGGAACCCAACAGAAAACTGTTTCCTGATCACTTACCATCCATCCTTGTTGGTGTAGTGGTGACTGCTGCTGGTTCAATGTGGACGTGTGTAAGGATGATGATGCAAGTGGGTGGTTAGTAGTTACTTGAAAAGCAGTTGCGCATGGTGGAATGGCTCCATCCCACACAGCAAGTTCAAATGAAGCAATAATTGGCAGAAAATTAACTCACACTTCATGGCAACACCTGATGACCATTCCTCAAAATGTGGGACCAAATGAAAACTACTACATTCTGTTTGAAAGCCAATAAAAGTCTAAAAGGCTTTTGCTTTGTTAGGTAGTAGCTGTCTTCTCCTGCATACACATCGGCAACAAACCTTCAAGTAAGGTGAGGCACGCCTTTTGATAATCCGGTAGGCAGGGTGGGTTATAAGTTATAACCTTTTAGCTAGAGCTAAGGTAACCAAACCTTAAATGGACAACTTAGATGAAAAGCATAGAAATCATGTGAGACTTTGATGAAACAAATATCATTGGATTAGCAAATGAAAGTGTTGTGAAATAGAAATGGAATATTCATTTTTTGGTTCATCCTTGAATTACCTACACATTTTCAAAGTTTTGATGTGTAAACATCTCAAATGAGCAAGGAGGCCCATACATAATTGCATGGATATTGTAGTGCCTTGGCCATTTCAACACATTTCCATCGAATAATTAATTAAAATTTTAAAATTCATTTCAACAAATGGAAATTCCTGAAATATTCCTGATTTCCTTCACAATATTTTTTGATTTGGAAGAAATAATTTTTGAAAACTTCAACATTTCTGAAAACAATATAATTAGTGTCAAATTGGCCAAGGTACTAGGGTACTTATTTATATATGAGCCCCCATATCAACTTTTATTAACTACATGAATTGGTAACAAATGTCTTCAAGCATAGAAGGTAACAAAACTTGAATCAAACATATGATTGTTTCAAAATGACATCACTGGGGCCCTAAATGTGACATAGTGTAACTAATGGTTAAATGTGTAGAGTCCAACCATGCTATTAGGAGCCACATTTTCTCCCTTAGACCACTACTTTATTCTTAGAATATTTTTTTAAAAAATTTAATACGTTTTTCAAAAAAACTTTAAAATTTTAAAAACTTTTCTTAATACTATTATGTTAAGGGGTATATTGAAAAAATCTCAATATATGTCATTAAAACATATTTTCAAATTGTGCTTTTAGTGTCAAAACTATTTTAAAGCTGCTTTTATGCAACTTTTAAATAGTGGTTACAAGAGGTTAAAAAAAATTATATGTATTTTTCACTCATTAAATTCATTCCAAATTTTTATGATATGTACATAATGTATTCACAATAAAATTATATATATTATTATTATTTATATATTTTACAATCCAAAGTTTAAAAAATTAAATGATGGTTAAGATTGCTTTTGGTACATGTTAGTATGATTGCACCTTGCACGATTGTACAAAATGTGTTGCCCATTGTTCAAAATGGTTAACTTGTGATGTTAAAATAATTGTTAATTATTGTAATCTAACTAACTTTTAAACATGTAGTAATCTAAACAACAATATTATTGTGATATTAATCTATTAGCTTCTTGTGAATGATGTGGGCTTTTTCAATGGCTTCAACAACCTATAAATAGTTCACGTCATAAGTGTTGAATTGGGAATGTCATTATGTACCCATGCTAGTTGAATCAAATATATGCATGAATCATTTCATCCTTTTTGTCATGCATTTCGTCTTGCAATTGCTTACATCACAGTATAATTTCAAACTCCATGAATAATTCCATAAAATGGGGCTTGATAAACATTGGCAAGTAGAAATGAATTAGTATAAATCACATTGTGTAACACCTTGCCTTGCTCAACACAATGCTTAATACGCCATGCTTCATCAAAGGCTTTCTTCTAAGCCTTTTCATTTGACGTACAATGTTTGGCAAGGTTTTTTTCTATTTTGTATGCAACTTTTCTTTTTTTTGACACAATTAACTTTTCCTTCCGATATTCCTTCTCTCTAATTGCTACTTGCCTTCACGTTAATTTCTATTCAAGCACATAAATGTAATGATTAGAAATCATCATTATAGATTTTGAATAATCTATGACTGATTCATTTCTGACTCAATGAGTAGACCTAGGCAAAGGGTTAAACAAAATCAAGAAATGACTTATGGCATTACTGGCACCCATTGTTGTGCCATTGCTAAAACTGATCACTACAACAATCATTATAATGGGTAGGTGCACAAATGGGTGTACCAATTTGCCACAAAACCAAAGTCCTTATTTATTCAAAATCTTGGTTAAATTTTGGAAATTTCAATTAGTTTACGTTGATTTCTTTCATATTTTTCCCATGTCATTAATGACACATTTAGAGTTTTTATTTCTTTAAGCATTTAAGCAAAAAAATCATAAAATATTCTTTGTCCAATATGATATGAACTTATGAAAAAATGCTCTTAATTAACCCATTCAAAAGTCCATAAATATAATTTAAAAATTCAACTTATTATTTATTTTATTCCTACGTTTTTTTTAATATGATATCCTATTAATTCCAAGTCCCTAACACAGACCCCATTAGTCAATGGACCGTAACATAGACCACATAAAAATGGTAGTTAAAGGTGCAATCCATGAATTTTGAATTCAAAAGTTCATGGCTTTTACGATTTTAATTTTTTTCTAAAATGGTTTTATTCATCATGTAAATATTCAAGTTAAGATCTTTAAACCAATTCCATTTTAATAAATTTTAAAACCTATAAAACGACACGGGCATTGCAATGGCAATGACAAGGCAAAATTGGCTTGTGTGACACCCAAATTGGTCCACCCATTTGTGCATGCACCCCAATGCAATTAATGTTGGCTTTCATCACCATAGCAATCATTGTCATGATATCGGTTTGGAACAAATCATTATAATAGTCATTACCACAAAATTGGTGTTAAAACCCAACTTCATAATAGTCATTACTACAAAATTGGTGTTAAAACCCAACCTCATAATAATCATTATCCTAGGACTGTTAGAACCCATTGTTGCAATAGTCATGCCATGTGACTATTAATAGAACCCATCATTGCAATAATCATTGCCACATGATTGTAACAAGAACCCATTTTTGCATAATATTAGGACCCATCACTGTGCAATTATCGAGACCCTTTGCAACTAGCTTGCTAAGACGAAATGTGTCAAATACATTAAATCATGTTTTGTGAACATAAGATTGTTGTTGAGACCCATTGTTTGGGAACTTACTAGATCATCATGTTGAACCACATCAATGGCAACTTTTTGCAATTCATGCCCTTGGGTTTGCAAGTTTATATGATCATTGCTAATAACCATAGTTTGGGAACTTCTTGGGTTGTCACATTAACCCACATCGATGGTGCCTTCTTGAATGAAATGCAACAAACTATCCATCAATTTCCACAAAATAATGGTAGGCATTGGGCTTAGGGTTACCAATGCATTCGCCCAATATTTCTTCAACTTGGAAATCCATAACTTCATGCTCAAACATCAATTAATTTGTTTCCAAAAATTACCTGTTACGTTGCATCTTACCTTCCATTCTCGCTAGGTTTAAAAGCTAGATCCCAATAATCTTGGAGCCTTTGTAGATGTTCAATCTTGTCAACACCTTCTTGAAAATTAAAGACACCAACTGAGCTAGGTCTTCTTTTCCAACCTTCTATTTTTGGTAGCCAAAGTCCAAACATCCTTATAAGCCCCAAGGCAATTTGAAAGGTTTCAACCAAGCAACATCAAATGCTTGTAAAGCATGGCTTGTGTGAAATTGTAAAGTAATCAAATTCAAACCCACATTCTTTGCCTTGTGCATAACCTTTAATGTAACATGAAAATTGTGGCTATCTAAAAGAACTAAATGGGGGTTGGTTTTAGAAAAAATTCTTTAGTAAGCTTGAACAAAGGTTATGAAATGTGATATCCACTTGTCAAATAGAATGGATGCCATCCAAACTTTTGGTTGCATAGACATGTTAACACCATATTCATATTTTTATATGAAGTTACATTTGAATTATTTACTTTAAAAATGTAAAAATTTAGTAAACACCTTAAGGAAGTCATTCCTTGTATATTTTAAGAAGCACATGAAGCACAAGGATATTTTTGAATATGTTATGAAATATTAACATATTTTTAGAATATTTTAAATATATTTTAAATGTATTCTCAAAATGAATTATTGAAACCCTATTTACATTTAAATAAATTATATATCATATATATTTCAATAAATTGCACCTTATATTTTTTTGCATGCCATTTGTAATAAAATGGAAGTGACCTCTTCAAGGCAAACACTACCTTATTGCTTTGATGTAAGACAAGACAAATATCCATTCTCTTTCATAAAATGTTATGGAATGCACATACCTAAAACCAATTCGAACGAGGACAAAAATGCCCCCATTTCTACTAGTTTGAACCTTTCATTCAATGCATTTTCAAATATGTCCCAATGTGTAGTTGCATTGGTCATATGACTTTGCTAGGTTCATGTAACATTTGTAAGGCATAGACCTTTTGCACAACCAACTTTCATACCCCATGTGACTTTAAATGATAGATCAAGATTATAGTTTTTAGACCACCTAAGCCACTCCCACCTAGGAATCCCATTTTGGAAAGGCATTTGTCTTTCTCATGTAATTATAACAACCTTTGGCCACAATTGAATGAATGTAATTGGATGCATGATTGTGTACATAATTTTCACATACTGCACAAACTTTTTTTTTTCTTTCTACAACACTTTTGCCTTGCCTTTTTTTCTAGATTGCATAACTCCATATAAGTAATTCTTGAACAATGTGATAAGCACACCAAACATGCAAGAAACTATTTGGATTTTAAAGCCCAATTCAACTACCTCCATTGCCAAATTCAAGTTTGCATCAACCTAGTTGCCATTTTTCTTCAATTGCATCCTTCATGTGTGCAGTCAATGTGTAAGATCTTTAGCACTTTGAGCACCTACTAAACATGTTTCCTTTAATCCACTGGGTGCTTGGTGAAAAACATCAACATATGCTTGTGCACTTGGTGAATTAACTCTTCGACCCACATTTTTGTTATGTCCATGGTGAGTGACCCTCTAGTGTTGGAGTGATATCAATTGACTACAATTGAAAGAAGTTGAACTTGCTTTTAAAATGTCACATCACATCAACAACCTAGTTGCATCAGATGTAATTAGTTTAACATTTCATGAAAATGAAATCTTTGGAACACTAATGGTAAAGGTGCTAGTCAATTAGGATGCCTTTGTTTGTAAATTAAAGGATTTCAAGCCTCACATGGAATGCATTCCAACTTTTCATCTTTATAATCTAATGAGTTCCCACTTTCATCATTTTCTCACTCTAATCAATGCCCTCTTCTTTTAATTTTGTGTTTGGAAATAAATGGAACAACTATGATTTTCTCATATCTTCACCCATGGTATTATGCATCCTTGTAGTAACTTGCAATAGACATCTAACTAACAAGTTTCCTCACAAACTAATATGAATTGACTTGAAAATAATAACTTTGTTCCATAATATATGTTAGATTTGATTTTTAAATTGACATATAAGTTTTATTAGTATTCAAATATTTCATTTCAGTTTTTACCTACACCCATTTCTTCGGTGGTATTTGATATTGTGTCATTCTACAAGTATTAAACAATCATCAATCCATTTCAAAGATTGTCACCCATATGCCTAATCGTGGCTTCCACCAAAGTCTAATATATTTGTTAATGAACTTATTAGTTCATTAATTAAACCCCAAACATAACAAGATGTGGTTGTGATTTACCTTTATTTAGTTCTATAATTAAGTGCTCATGAAAGGTTCAATGAGTCAATATAGGCACAAAATTAGGTGTCCAAGAATGGGTATTGTCCATTTTAGGTTTAGTTACCTCACGAGTTGTGAACTTGGGTGTTGTAACTAGCTAATGGAACAAAACACAAGGTTTTTCAACTTGCAATATAACCACCATATTTATGTAGATCTACAACCCATTTAAAACTTGTACATTATGAGATTCTACATTCTCTTTGCACAAATTTTAATTGTCTTTTTGTTTTTATGAATGAGTGATCAATGAAGAAAAACCATTGCCCAAAGAGAGATAAATTTCTTGTATAATTTTCTTCATTCAAAGAATTGATTTTTTTTCCAGCAATTTCTTGCATGGTGGCAAAAAAAATTTCAACACACTAAAAAAATAAAATAAAATGATGTTTTTGATTTTTTTTACCATATTTCAAAGAAATTTGAAAAACATTTGCCAAAAATATGAAAGGATTTATAAAAGGTATTAATTTTACAATGTGAACAGTTGTCATCAATTAATGTTAAATCCTTTCGGGGATGATTTCCAATGATGTTAGGGTAAGGAACTCATAAACAAAAAACATTAGGGTAGAACAGCTGATGAACGAACACCCAAGCGCTCAGGGTAGGCTAGATCCAAGGAGAGGGTTCCATTGTTTTTTGTGTCTAAAGAAAACTTGAACACCTCTGCTTGGCACATCTGACATAGTAAAAATCGTCCAAAACAGATTAGAAATGAGAAGTTATGGCCCCCCAAAGTAGAAGGGGTCAAGAACTCAAAAAAAAAAACCACTGAACACTACAAAGCTGGTTCTCAAACACTCAAAAACATTTGTTGGATGTTGTTATTAGAATTCAAAGATGATTTGTAGAGCTGAAGGTGGTGCTCCTATAGCACTTTAAATCATTTTAAATGAATAAGAAATGAAAAAGTTAGAAGCTTTGAAAATAGGAGGGGTCGAAAGAGAAGGAAAAAAAAAAAAAACGTTTTGTGAGTTGGAAAGCTTATTTTTCTTTTTGCTATTTTTTCATTACTCCTTTTCCTTTGCACTTCATAGATGATCTCTAGAACTTAAGGTGACGCGCTCATAGCATTTTAAATCACTCAAAATGAAACACAGATGATGAAGATCTAAAGAAGTGTTTGGTGATAAGGTAGTGACCAGGGATGGGGAGTTCTACCTTAATCCAAAGCTACAATTTTCTTCACCCAGGGAGGTAAAAGTTAATGATATTTTGGAGTAATTTTTAAACCATTTTTCTAAAGAATTTTGAATCTTTTGGCAAAAACCATAAAAAGGATGTGTAAAAGAAAAACCTACAGTATGGACAATTCTGGCCAATTAATGTTAGATCCGTTTGGGGACAATAATAGCCAATGATACAACAGCATGAAACTCATTAAAAAAAGACACTGATCCAATTTTTCTTCACCCAGGAGATAAAAGTTACTTATGTTTTTGAGTTTTTTTTGGGTCATTTTTTGCAAAGAAATTTGAAATTTTTTGGGGGAAAAGATGTGTTAAAAAAAAGCCTACAGTATGAACAATTTTCGTCAACGAATGCTGGATCCTTTTGGGAACGATCAAACCAGTGATGCTACAGAAGAAAAAACTCATAAAAAACAACACTGATCAAAAGATGTACAATTTTCTTCACCCAAGACGTAAAAGTTTTGAGTCCTTCCAAGAATGTCATCTCTCTTTCTCTCTCCCCATGTCTCTCTCTCTCTCTCTCTCTCTCTCTCTCTCTGTGTCTCTCACATGTCTACAATAATTCTTCTTCCGTGTTCTCGAGACTGGAGATCAGTAGGGACATGTGGCCACGTTGTGCAGTGTGGGTGTCTCATGTGCACAGAGCATGTAGAAGAAAGATTGCCACCCAAGTCTCTACAAGTACGAGGACTCATGTGGTGGTGGCGCTGCAGCATCTTGTCTTCTTTTATGGGAAGAAGAAGAACAACAAAGAAGAACAACAAGACTTGTTCCTAAACTTAGTTTTCCAGTAGAAGCCCACAGCTGCTACCTATTCAAGAATCCTGCACAGAGAGATTTCCAGTTGCAGATCTTGTTTCATCACAGTTTGTCTAGAATAGCAGCTTGGCACTGCAAAGTTTTCTTTTCTGGAGCAGTTTGTAAACGAGTTTGTTTGATGTGTTTATAGTGTTGGTCGTTTGTGTAAGCGTTTTTCTGTTCAAGATCGAAACCTTCTGCACTCTGCTCGTGATTTGAGGATGTTTAGTTGAATCTGGTGGATTTCTTGTGTGACGGTTGGCTGTGTTCTGCAGCAATCATGCGGCAGCTGAAGTACGCGACTCGCTGGTGAGTGGGATCCGAAGCCCTGCGAGGTTGCTGTTGCATGTGAAGCTGCAGTTGATCATCGGCAAAAATTCAGATACATGGGTGTGTCGGGTAAAGCCAATTCTGCAGCTGCCAGGCTCGCTTTCGTTAGCTCCTCGACGTCAGATCAGCGCGGCCCTGCAGAAAAGAAAAGCGTGAAGCTTGACTTGTTCAAGTACAAGGATCTGGAGGTAGCAACCGGCGGCTTTGCGGAGGAGAATCTGATAGGCACATCTAGCCATGGCAACCTGTACCGAGGAAGATTGGGCGACGGAAGAATAGTGACAGTGAAGCGGCCTTCGCTTCATGGACGAAGGTTGTGGCAAGATGAAGACGCATTCGAGAATGAAGTGGACATTCTCACAAAGGTTTTTAGTAGAAGACTGGTGAACTTGCTCGGATACAGTCAGGATGCAGGAAAGGTGAAGCTCTTGGTGATGGAGTTTATGGAGAATGGGAGCTTGCATTCACAGCTTCATCCACAAAGCAGCTGCAGCAGCGCAGCGGCAGCACCTGATCAGGATACTAGTCCCGAGTCGTCCACCACTTTAAGCTGGCCGCTTCGTGTTCATCTGGCTCTTCAGACGGCCAAAGCGCTCCGTGCTCTCCATTCTTCTTCCCCTCCTATCGTCCACCGCAACATAAGAGCCATGAATGTGTTCATCGATCGGAGTTGGAACGCCAGGCTCGGGGAGTTCGGACTTGCGCGCCGTGCTGTGAGCCAAGACACTGCAGAATTGATTGCGCCTGCAAGGAAAAGTAATTTGTCTTCCATCCCTGAGTCGAGCGAGCCCGAAACCGATGCTGCAGCAGCAGCTCATGACTGCAGCAGAGCAGCTGCAGACTCCGGCGCCGGTGTTTTCAGGATCGTCATCAATCCAGAGACGGATGTGTTGAGCTTCGGCGTGCTCTTGTTGGAGATCATTAGTGGCAAGAACGCCATGTCGCTGAACGCGGATTGCAGTTTATCTAGTCTTGTGGATTGGGCCTTGCCACTCATCAAGCAGGGAAACGCTTTGGCAATATGCGATCCTAGGATTAGGCTTCCATTGTGCGCCACGGCTTTGAAGCATATGGCTACCATTGCTGCACGCTGTTTACGACCCACTGGCTCCAGACAACCGTCTATGAGTGAAGTGGTGGAAGTTCTCACCAAGGTCAGCAAGCTTATCCCTCTGCCTCTATGGAATGGGCATACCACAAGAGTGAAGTCCTCCAACACCCAACACGCTGCTCAACCCAGCTGCTTCATCATGGGTCTTGACAGTCACGCCCTGAATTGTAGAATTGGGAGACTCATCAGGTTACCCATGTGGGTCGGATTCTTGAAAATGAAGAAGCAGAAGAGGCAGAAGAAGACAAAGAAGAAGAACAAGGCTGATCTGGTGATGCAGCAGGGAATAGGCATGAAATCCATAACTGGCAAGTTCAGAAAGCTCAAGCTTAGTATACTCAACACTCCCAATCAGGCCAGCAATGCTGCTGCAGCTGCAGCTCTTAAAGTGAAAGGTGCAAAAGTGTCAGATGAAGAAGCACGAGAACCGCATCCAAACCTGGACTTAGTAGTACCTCCCGCTGCACTTGTTGCTGCTGCTCCGAACGTACTCAGCAACCGCAAACCACTTGAAGTCAATACAAATTCTCAAAGCTTGACAATAGCAAGACCTCATCAGCTCCTCGGTCAGTCTAGAACAGTTCACAACAAGAGTTTAAACTCATGATACTCTACTGTAAGTCTAATATCACAGTGCACTCATATACCTATGCACACAGTTGCATAATATGTCACAACACAGACTTTGTAAATATAATTGCAGAAAGTAGACTTTGTGACTTGTATGACCCAAGGAAATTTATGTGTGCAACAGAGATCAGCTCTCTATAGGGAGCTTGAGAAGTAAGTAAGTACCTCATGAGGAGTAAGTATTTGGGAAGACACTTGCATTGCACAATTGGAGGACTAGTGACACTTTTGTGCTTTTGTCTGCATTAAAGCCCCTTTTTGTAGAGGAATAGAATCTGCTTCATAACACTAGATCTGTGTCATACAGATCTGTGTCTTAGAATATATTTTTGATGAAAATCTCACAAGTAGTACCTGAAGCCATAATGTTCAGTTACGAATCTATAACAGTTTGCTTTCAAAGAGGAACCATCTAGGAGAACATGCTTAGATTGAGCAAGAGATGGAAAAAAAATTGTGCCACTACTGATTCCTGTTAATGACCTTGTATTTTAAAATCAAAAGGATTTCATGAACCTTTGAATTTCATGCTATGTATTTTTCAATTCAAGAGTGGCAATTTTTATTTCACTTTTTGGAACACTAGACAATTGACAAACTGTGTTGGCAGTACCCAGCTTGTCAGTCAGTCCCAAAGGCAGAGGACATGGCAGGACTTTCAGCTGCTCACCAGCAGGTTTGAACTTGGGACCTTTGTAATATCAAATGGGGGTCATACCATAGATTCATCACCCCCCTGGGGGCATGGAAATTTTTGAGAATACTGCTCAGATGCAACATTGTAACATGTATGCAAGAGATAAGACGTGTTCAATGTGTTTAACTATCTATCACAGGGTTGTTTAGAGTGTTTTGATCCTTTCATTGCCAACTCAGGTTGTTTACTCCAACTGCAAGCTATGTAAGCACTAACAAGTCTATTGACAGCAGTAGATTGCATTGTTAAGACTGATATGACCAGTTGTTGCACAGAGCAGCTATGGCTGCTCCCAAGTTAGTTTCAGTATGTTTGGTTCCAAATAGGCACTTGTGGAGTAAACAATTGACTGAAATAGCACTACAAATTTGCACTGAAATTAACAAATGGACAGTTAGACTATTTATTTTCCAATACATTGGTATTAGGGGCACTTGCTGTAGAGTTTATGATTTGTGATATCACTTGCACTTCCAATCACATGCTATCAAGTGCAGCACCAATCAAGCTGTGCATTGTATCACATCTTGTATGCCTAAATGACACCACTTTGCCTAAGCATTTTAGAATGATAGAATTGCACCAAAATGGGCTACAAGGAAACTAAACAGGGAATTAAGAGACCTGGAAAACCAATGAACCATAGTCACAAGCAAAGCTTGTGATGATAGAAGAACCAAAGAATCAAAGGCAGGCAGGCTCCCAATATGCAACAGCATGGTGGTTTCAATGTGCACAAAGAGAACAGAATTAAGGTAAACACTGGCTGTGCATACCAATAAGATCACGTCAACATGAGGTGATCACAACGTAATTTGGAATTGGAGAGTTCTAGCATGGGATGTAACTACCACACATAGGTTCCTAGCAAATATGTCATGTGCTACAAGATTAGCACCCAACACATGAAAACATGCACACAAATTTTCCTTGGTCATGTTATAAACTTCAATTGTCTAACTTAGGTTATAAGCCTAGAATCGACCAAGCAATACCAATTGTTCCATTCCCACCCATGCTCCTTGCAGTATTCATCTTTATCACCTCCTACATTTCATCTTGAGACAAGCACATTCATGTAAATGGGGGTGGTAGGAGATTCAAGTTACATTTGATGATCCTAAATGAGCCAAACATCCATGACAACATTGGGACTACAAAAATGAAAAAGGTGATGGATGCCATGAGAACTCTATGTTTGGAATGGGGGACTTGGCATCCAAGATTTTGGATTTGTTTGGAAAAGTTGAAGGGAATCTATATGCACATGGAATGGGGGCTTCATGTGTGAATGTTCCCATATAAACCTTGTAGCAATTATAGGGTGCAACCTCAACCTTGGGCACTAGGGATGAGTCACCATCCAAGCCTAAGGTGCTAATAATCGCGAAAGCATGCAAACCAAAAAGTGGTTTCACAATGAGATGAGGTGAGACATGCAAGATGTGATAGTTGTTGCAAAACTATGTTCATCATTTTGCTTTTAGCCTCAAGGAGTTGGGCAAATTCGAAGGCCAAGAAGTTAATGTCATCTTAGGAGACAATACTTTTATTTTTAATGACCTTATAGGTTGAATGACATGGAACGGGCTTTGGTTAAAATTCAAACAGAAAAACTTTGGCAAGCAAGGTTGGTGGAGCTTTCTAAAGGGGAATATGCATTAACTACAATTATGTCTACCAAGAAAAACATCTTTGGCAATTGAACTAAACTCAAATGTATGGAAACTATAGACGTATCAACAAGCAAACATAATTTGACAATTATGTTATGCCATTAATAGAAGAGATTTTTATACTATCTACCAAACCAAGGTGTTTAGCATTTTGGTTTTATGATATGGATATCATCAATTGTTTCTTCATGAAGATGAAAAAATAAAGATTGCATATTGAAACATTAACCAAAATGGGAAGGACTATTTGTATTAAGGAAAGGGTTTAGGGTTGGAGTTAAATGTGGGATTGACATCTGGAAAAAAAAGGATCAAGTTTTTCAAAAACCAAAAGATACCATCGGGAAGGACAAAAACTTTTCAAGATATGGATAGATGGGCATGTATGAGTGGTATCACATCCAAACTTGTAAAAAAAACATTGTGAGACATACCCATGTGAAAAGTTGGGACATTTTGGGGTATGTGAAACCTATAGTTTGCTTCAAGGCCAATATTGGGGGAAGGAACATTCAATTAGAGATTCAATAATTTGTTTCACACTGCATGATGTGTGATCAAGTTCATGCATCATAATTCATTCAATACACCTACCCCTCATTTACAACTTCTACCAATCACGGGGCTTGGGTATCGATGGATCTTGGATTTTGTTGGGCCATTAAGCCTAACTATTCATCATAATTGATACGTGTTGGTTATGCTGAACATTTTTTCAAGTGGATTGAATTGGCACCACTCCTAAAGTAGTGAAGGGGTTTATGTGTTTTTTAATTGGTTTTTTAATAGATTTGGTGATCCAACAAAACTTGGGCAAAAGTAGACAAATGGTGATCCTAATTGTCACAAAAAATGACAAATAGACATAAGTAAGTTTTAATGCATTGAAAGTAGAAATTTTATTTTATTCATTGATTAATATAAGGATATTCTTTTACTTTATTATAATAAAGTTCAAGAACCACATTTTTAATATGCATTTAAGTAGATTTCAAAAAAATGGTTTTATATTTATATTAAAAAGCTTTTTTATCTTTTTTTTATGTGAATGTCAGGAATTGCCTCAATTATAAATTGGATTTTAAACAAACTACTTTTTTGGTTTACTTTACCATGTTTTTGCCCAAAAGTGTTCAATCGCAGATCAAAGCACATAATTCCAAAAGAAATTTTTGAAGTTGTGTGAGCAAGCTTTTATTAACCATATGACTATTATTCATGATCAAATGATGAAAAAAGGTTTACAAAAATATGGATTACATAAAGAAGGGGTATACAAATGATTGAAACATACAATTGCCATGGTTGACCATGGGATACCAATTTAATATACAAACATCCCTAGTTTCATTTTCCCCACATTTTTTATATTGCAGGTGTGAACCACAATTGCCAACATCCATATATAGGGATGTGGCCCATGTGGTCAATTTGAATGACTGCAATGTCCAAATTCAAGCTTGTGAATAATGTGTAGCCTTGCTCAAAATAGTCATGCCTATGGCAATGGAGAACTTGACCATCACACAACATTGAGATGCATTATGATGTGCCACCACCTAAGAAGGTGGGTATCAACCCAAGGTTGAAAGGTTTGAACCTAGATATTATGTTTATTTGTAGCAAATAGCACCTATCGCATTGGGTGTGTAGTTGATCATGTCATTCAACATTTGACAAAGGTTTTACCTTTTGGAGTTTTATTGTTGGAAGGTTGGAAGGGATGGTCAAGTATGGAAAGACCATGTGTGGAATTGTGCACCATGTCACCTCTCACATGTGAATGGCAAGTGGATCCATAATTGGCCTTAGTTCCAATAGGTTTATGATTAATGTTGTGAAGAATCACAAGGTGTTGCAACCATGTCAAGGTTTGTGAGCATTGTTCTAGAAGATGGCATATGGGCTATCTACACCACCATGTATGGAGGTTCCAATAGGAAATTGGGTGTGTTTGCAATGCACCAAATATATGTGTTTTGTTATTTTGTGTTAGGCCTCAATATCACAACATAAACATATTGTTGATTTATATAGTGGATGATTTAAGGAAGGTTGTAATTTGGTTGAACATAAGGGATAGCAATTAGGTGACTAATGACGAGGCTCACATTGCACCTAGGCTATTAAATTTCATCATGTTTAGAACCTAGGTTGTAAATATATTCAATGGCCAATACTTGAAGGTCCATAATAAGGATTTTTGTTTCATTCCATGTTTATGTATTGAGGGTCAATTGTTGACCCAAGTACATCTCCTTTGAAATAGTTTAGACAAGATTTTGCATTATGGAATGTCTATTCATGGAAAATAAGTCGAATTTTTCAAATGAAAGATGTTCGTGAATGTCAAAAAACCTTGTTAAGAATTGTCTTTGAACTTTCCACATATCAATTAACCTTGCATATCAAACACATGTGCAAGTCCTTGAACTTTATTTGTTGTATAAAAATTTACATCTTTGTTCACATCCATGGATTGACTTGTAAATAAGACCAAAAAAATTCACCAATTTCCTTGCCTCATATTTTGATTTTGACATTACATTATTCTCTGAGATAATTTCACATACGAAAGTAACCTAAATAATTCATCCTGAAAGGTATTATGGGACCATGCATACATTATTACTAGGCAAAGTGATAGTACTAATGGTAAATGTGTTTGATAAGCTTAAAATTAAAATATATGTTTTGTAGCTTGTCTTAAACTCTTTGCTGATTCTATGTTTTATGGAATGAACGTTCACCAATTCAATTGTATTTCAAAATGTACCACTCATTTTGTAATCAACTTTTTTTCGTTTTCAACTTTTGTAACTGGTTTACTTTCAACTTATTTAGTTGCAATTGCATCTTGACATGATTACAACATTTGCACTTGTATAGATGTTTGATTCAAAAGATGGAAAAATAAATAAATTCAACGTTAGTTCAACTACAAATTTATTTTATTTCAACTCATATTAAATATATTTGAGTTGACCTTTGGACTTTAATGTTGACATGTAAACATTTGCAACATGTGCATGCATACATCATAGCCATGTGGGATCATTCAATTTGACAAGCTTAAAATATTTTTTGACAATAAATATTTTTCCATGATTTAATGACATGACAAGTTGTAGTCCAATTGGATTGTCTTAATTTGGATTGTTTGATGTTACAACACAAGGATAGATAATATGACAGAAAAGCATATGAAGTTCATATGTCCATGTCACATTAATTGATTATAATTGAAAGCATGTTTCATTATAATGGTAGGTTTGGTTTGAACCTATTACCATGTGGATGTTGTTTGCAACTTGTTAAAGTTGATTTTTTGGTGAAATTTTATGAAAAATAAATTTCAATTATAATTTTGTTGCACATGACATTTGCACCTAAAAACCCTAGTTGAATTTGGAGTTGTAAAAAATACCCTTTTCCTTCTTGTGGGGGAAAAAGGGAATGGGGCAAATGGTAGGCATTGGGGGAATAAAAAAAAAAAAAACAATGTAAGTAGGAGAAAAAAAAAAGGTTTAAGTCTGAAGGATGATACCTTGCAAAGCTTTTTTCATTGTGCTATTATAAGCCCCCCTTATGTTGTTTCACTTTGTTTAAAGGTTGTTTGCAAATGCAACTAATGGTGTTGTCATATTATAACTCTTCACATTGTTGGAAGCTCCACAACCACAACCAACATATTTCAAGTGAGCATCTTACTTCTTATTCCTAAATTTTGTCATGTTTCACTCCCCTCTTCTTGTGGTTGTTTTGTAATTCTTTTCATTTGGTCTAGCACAACAAGGTTTGGGTGAGTTTTCCTATGTTGTTCCTGTTCATTTACAAATTTTGCAAGCTTATGTGATAGTGTTGTGGTGAATTTATAACTTTTACCTGTACTACAAGCTTCACTAATGACTTGTTTCAAAAAAGTGCCCTTTTACCACCTTGCTTTTTTTGTGGTCTTGCCTTGTTGTTTTAGAAAACCATAGCCATCAATCAATGCAAAGTGTGAGATGTAATACCCTCATGAAAGTATTGCACCTAATGGTTTTTTTTTTTCCTGAAATTTCACCAACTTGCGACAAAAAAAAACCCCAGTGCAACCTCTAGAAAGAGTTTTTTTTGAAAACCTTCAAAAAATTCACCATATTTCCTAGAAAAAAAAGAAAACAAAGAAAGAATTTGCCAGATTTAGACAGTGAGTCTGCGTAGCTCACCTACAATTAGGCAAGATCCAGAAAAAACTCCATTGTCTGCCTAGGAAAGTCACCATTTAATGCAAACTAAAGTTGGGGATCCTCACTAGTGCACCTACCTAAAGAATTTGGGAAAAAAACCCTAATTGCACCATGATTTAAACTTACACAATTTTACATGGCATGTAAAACACCTATTTACACTTGCACAACATCAGTCTACACCACTGAAAATGGTTTTGAGTTGTATATATTAAACATATATACATGTTGATTGACTAGGTGAGGATTTCAATAGGCAAAAATCCACAAAAAGCTACATTTTCATCAATGAATGTGACATCATCACTTGGGCTACCAAAAAACAAGATGTAGGTGTGCTATATTTCCCTAAATCTAAATTCAAATCCTTTATCAAAACACCAAAGCTTGTTCTAGATTGTTTTTATCAAATCTGAACATAGCCATATCTCCCCATTCCTATCTATCATGATAATGAAAATACTTATCAAGCTTATACAAACAACTTGTATATTGTACCAACACAAAATAATCATTAGATAATGAAATTCGTGTTAGATTCTCGAATAATTACTAAATGATTGAATTCAATTGACCACCCAAACAACGGTGGATTATCACCTACTGGCAGTACAGAGATAGCTCAAAGAACAAGAGCATGGCAAGAGCTCTGTCAAGATGTTGCAGAGCTGGGAAACAACGACTGCAATTTTAAGACTTGCCAATGAATGCAAGTTGTTGCCCACTGTAATCAATCTTCTTATGCTTTCTAGATCTCCCTTTGACATGAGGATCTCAGAGGAACAAGATTTCCTGAATAGGAATGATATCTCTGACAACTTTGGTTAGCACCTGAATTCAAATAAGAAGCAACTCATTAACCTATCATTGCCTACAAGTCAAGCTCATGAGATCAGGAGCCTGTCATGCACTTCAGTGAGAATCACCCAAAGTGAGAATAACAACAATGCACAATGTTGAATGACAAAATAATATTGATGCCACTCTTCCCTTTCACCAGAATGCCAGCTTCCACCGATTTAAAACCTGAAGCACACATTGTGCCAAAGATGTTTTTTCTTTGCATAAGCATTAACTAGCTGGAAAATGCAATCACTATTTGCACATCACCAACTAGACATGTGACATGGAGTTTGACCAAATGAGAAAAGCATCAGATACAACCTCTTTGCTACAAATATGGCAGAGAGTAACATCCCTTCCTTTGTACCATTTCTCAGTGCTTGTATTAATACTTACACAAAATTTACAGTTTTCTGAGCTGTAATTTTATCAAACAGAATCAAATGCTCTGTGGTGATTAAGTAGCATAAGGCCAAGAATTTACTTACAGAGCCACTGACCTCAAAAAACTTGCAAAGAGCTTGTGTTGGAAACAGACTGCTTCCAGTACTGATCATCTTTGAAAGAGGACTAGCAAGGACCTGTGACCAATCAATTGCACCACATGGCAACATGCACATCGAGCATAAAATCAGGTGTAACACTATGTGGTATTGGAGACATTGCACAAATCTAGGATTCTGGGAGACAAACAATTTGCTACTTAAACACAAATACTCCTATATAACAAGCATGGGATTGAGGAGATTTGATGTGAATCACTCAAAATGTGCGTGGAACACTGCCATCATCTTCTCCTTCCTTCCTGAGCTGTGGTAAACCCCCTGAACTGCTGGTACGGGGGACTGGTGCAACCATCTTGGCAAGATCCTTTGGTGCATCAAACTCCTCCTGTGCACACCTCTGTTGAGGATGCGAGAGCAACACACAAATGTGTCTGAAACATAACACAAGTAATCATAAGGATCCATCTTTTCAGCATCACAGTCTCTAGATTCTTATTCAAAATGGCCATGCATACAACCCATCTCATTTTCCAAAGCCCTCACCAGCAAATCTATATGTGGTGGGCATCCTCCATACCATTCTTCCCTGAGGTAAAAACAACTATGTCTGAGTGAGTAAGAAACAGCATCCAGCATTCCCGCAGCTTATGAACTAAAGGAAGTGCCACTGCCTGACAAGAACTTGCCTGAAGAGCACACGGGCACTTCCACTGCTGCTTTCAAATATGTAGCCCTCAGACTCACTCACCCGCTCCAAGGCATCAACAAGTACATCGTACACACGCTGAGGACAGTTATCACGGGTTGGCTTGTCATGCAAGTACAGTGCATCGAAGGTAAACAACCGCTGCTTTTCAGGCATTTGTAGTGTGACTTCTGGAACCACTGATGACCTGCAGTAAATAAGGAGCTAGTGACCCACCCAATCATTCTCTTAGAGACTATGAATCAATGTGATCCTGGAACTCTTACTTGGCCCAAGAAGGCCTCAAATGAGAGGATAAATCAGGGGTGAACAAGTAGAAGCAACTGCTTACTGTGAGAATGCAAGTCTCCTCCATTCTCTCTAGTGCTGTCAACTGCCTTTATCAGTCTTGAGATCCTGAAGTTCCAAGACTGATGAATTGCTACCAGAAGGAGAGTAATGTGCCAAAGAGTTTGGGGGAAGACTAGAAGGAACAGAGGAAAGTGAGAGTACCACTCTTAAGGTTCTGTTCATAGCATGTGATGAATGCGCCTCAGTTGCAGCCATTTGAAAGAGTTCTGATAAGTCACAGCGTGGAAAAGTGCCACCAGAGGCTAAACCACGCACCGCTTGACCAATGACCTCCATGTCATTTGTAAACTCTTGCCGATACTGCAGGGAACAGCAACATCACATCCCAGTTTTTCCAGTGAACTCCACTATAACAAATCACTTGGGCTTGTGGTGAGGAGCAAACACTACAGATTTCAAACTGAATTGTGAGAGAATTTTTTGACAAAACTCCTAAGGTGACAGGTGATTACAAGCACAGAAGGGACAACAAAGTAGCTTGTAAACATTCTCTGGTGCTTTCAGGGCCTTATTCCAGGGTCTTACGTAGTCTCAGAAATTGCAAAGAAACGGATACAAAATTGCAGATTCGAGATCCGATAATCCGAAACCCTAAGGCACCCAGAAACGGCAGAATTCCTTCTAAGAGGCTAGCACCGAGAAGTTTTTCAGGACTCAAGTTTGAGGTCAACAAAGGCCATTTTATGAACAAGGAAGGCTCAGTGTCCAAGCGTACCCACACTGCATTGTTGCGCAAGGTGGCGACCGCGAACCGGTGTTGAGAGTGCATAAGCAGTTTGGAGTGCACGAACAGAACGAGCGCCTGCTTCACGGCGTCCAAGCGGCTCAAACCTTTCACTCCTACACCCGCCTTCATCTCCGCATTCACTTCCGCGTCCGCATCCACACAGAGCAAGATGTCTTCGGGCGAGTACCCCATGCCTCGCATATTGTAAACCAAGGGCGCCTGTTCTTCTGGCTGCAATCCCTGAAGCTCTCCATGTTCTCTTCCCCCTTGCATCATCTCGCTTTCTCTTCAGCCTTACGAAAACGCCAAGCGATCACGCACAAAATGCAACGATCTATGTCTCGCCATAGGGGTTTCTAAGGTTATACTTGCCCATTGTTTCTAGGGTTAGGTTTGCCGACTGTTCCAAATTAATCTTTTGCTTTACTTTTCTGCAGAAAAATCTAAGGAAATCCATTGTTGGGGGAGAGAAGCATTCCCTATATAGACGCAAACTACTTGATGCCGTACAACCACTTCGACATTTAGCTCGCAAAGGAGAACTCTTTCTATTTACTTACCATCAAGATCTCCTTCAACCCTTCGGCAAACCATAAGAGATGTTACCTCATTCAGCTGCTCACTCACCAGAGCTGCAATATCATGGCAATAAGCTCATAGGGATAACGGTGCAGCAAGCTTTGCCATGAGGTTTTGCATGCTGTTGGGGATTGATGTCTTTCATGATCGGCAGGCAGCCTTCTGGATCAACTAAAGATCCAAATTTGCAACATTTACTGTCTTAGAAAGGAAGGAACCAAGCTAAGTTGAAGACTCCTTTCACCAGTGATGAGCCAACATGGTTTTCATTTGTTACAGATGAACTGCATGACTTACAAGATTCAAGAAGCATTGCACAATATATAAAAGGATGGTCATTCTCGTATCTCAGAGGTTCTCCAAGATATCATCCCTGTCCCAGGATATATCTTGGTCTTCTAATGTGCTCCTCGGACAAGGAGAAATGGCAGGCAAAATGGAAGACCAACAAACACTTTGCACCATTTTCAACCCCTAAAAGTGCAGTCAGTGAATCCCAGCTCTGCCAAATCTCCTGCTCTTGATCTTTGAACCATCTCTCACTATGCGGAATGCCTCCACCCTGCACTGGCCAATAGACCATGATCTGCATGCTCTTTACCTCCCAGCAGAGTCTATTCCAAATTTCCAATGCCTGTTCAAACCCTACTTCTCAACTGAAAACCCAGTTTGACAGAAGGATTGACTCAATGTTGATAACTGTATTCCACATCTGCAGCTTGGCTGCATCCAAAGGTTAACTCAGAACATAATGGCAAAGATGGGAAGGTCAGATCTACAATACCACCAGTTGAGAAAGCATTGGGACATGCAGGTTCAAGCACACAATATGGTTTCCTGCCCAACCTGTGAGCACAGTAAAGGAAAACTGAGAATAAAGGCCAGTGCAAAGAATGCAGCCTCCAACAACTGCAATGTCTTTTATTTATGGTGGACAAAGAATGCAGTGGCTCTAGCCTGCCAACAGGCATGGACAACATGTTATGATGGAGCTGGTGGCCTTTGTAACCTGAAAAAGCAACATAACAAGACTAAGATAGTTACGTTACAGCTCAAAGCCTCTAAAACTTGGTGGTATGGCTTGGAGGCCCCATGAAGTTAAAATCATCAGAATCCCGCTGAATCAGATCTCATGCTGTCTGCTGCTTTTCGACCATATAAAGCTGGTGCATACAGGGCAGTATCCCCTGCACCACTAAATTTGCTCTCTGTACGCAAGATGTTAAGCAGGAGGCTAGCCTTGTCTCGAGCACGCTGTGTTCCCTGCTCTGCCAGCATTGTCAAAGGCTCAAGAGCACCTGCCTGTAGGGCCTGTGCCTTGAAGCGAAGATTATGATTTGAGAGCTGCACAAGTGCAGCTGCAGCATGCTCTCGCACTGATGCCCAGTCATCAACTCCTCTGCCAGAGACATTATCACCACCATCTGCACCAAACCACCACACATTGCAGAAATAAGGCATAGTATTCCAGAATTTTGTATTCCCAGCTAATTTGTATCATGGGATTACATATCCTATTCAATTGCCAAGAGAACTCCACAATAACACTTTGAACGTAACTACTGTGTCAGTTCCAGAAACTAGTAAGATGACAACAAGAAAGGGTCATAACCTTATAAGTGTCACTCACAAAGTATTTAACCATCACCTTCATCATGTATAGCAGTGACTAGCTGCCATCACTCCCTACTGAGATCATCAACTCCCAGTGGTGGGTGCAGATAAGAATTTAGTTATCTGCTCAAAAATTAAGGCATAAAATTCTACAATCTAAAGATCTCACTGTCTATCAAATTTCTGGAAGCAACAGGAAAACTCATCATGAGGTTGGCTGGTACATGAGAAATTGTTGACCAAAAAGTCAATAAGCTGCAAACATACTGGCAAATAATAACTCTCATGCACATCAAGAAATCTCCATACTCAGAATTGAAGGTAACCATAACTAGATGAAATTTCTCCTTAAAAGTTAAAGGAAAACTTCAAGATAAGGACTAAAGAACAGATAATGAAAAAAAAACAGGGAAGAAGAGAAACACATTAGGGAAGAACTAGTTTGATATGAACTTATAAAACTAGCGGTAAGAACACCAGTGGCAGTCTCCCACTTGTTCAGGGACCATCGGCAGTAATGTGTATGATAGTGACCTTTCTATCACATCCTAATCACTGATTTCCTCAGCTCTTATAGTGGGTATAGGCCAGTGTAATCACTAGCCTGCATACAGAGTTTCTGTCGGAAGTCCAGAACCAATGGAAGACTCAGCCATGGTACCGTTTAGCAACCTACACCACATGACAAAAGGGGAAATACAAAGGGAAACAATGAAAGACAAAAGAGGAGTCACATGAGGAAGAAAAAACAGAACATAGTAGACAAAAGGGAGAAGACAAAGAAATACCAAGTGGGCTTTAAAATGCTACCCACTTACAAAACTCTACAAAAACCCGTTTGGAAGACAGAGAAACACCTGTGGTCTACTTTAAGTGAATGTTTAGAGGGTAGCCTTTATTCTCCAGAAAGAGACTGAGACTGACCACCTGAGAAACAAAGAAAATGTTAGAACTACTAAGCCTCAAGAACCTGTAGAATACACTATTGATGGTGCCCAACTTAGCAGTTACAGAGATATTAGACTCAATGTGAGGCATATGGATCATGTCAAGACCTGCATACTCTGGTTGAGTACTTTTATCAAAGATCTCACCAAAAAGAGCTCTACAATCCAAGAAGCTGAAAGAGAATCCTCTAGAAATACAATTTAACTCAGAAGACATATTTGGGTATATGAAGCCACCAAAAAAGTCTTTTTCCAGGTATGTAAAACTCTCAAAGACCAACAAGTCCTGGAGAAAATGATCATTGATAGACCTACAAACTGGGGATAATCTTTGATTTGAAACATATTAGGGCAGGTGTTGGACTTCAAATGATACTTCAGAAAATGAAAGTCACAGGAAAAGCAGTAGAAATGTGCTCCATAGACTGCATAACATGGTGTACCAATACATTGTCTATAAGCATAGTGACGAAAAGAAAGGAACAGATTATCTATCAAAGTTCTAACCAAGAGATTAAATCTGGCAAATACTGGCAAATAGCATACATTCCAAAGGCTGCTGTATACAAAAGCTCAATCAGCAAGAAAAATTCATTTTGGTTGACCTAGAAGAGTAGGAAAAGGTCTACAGTCTACACAAGCTTGACTATGCTCAAGAGTATGCCCTAATTAGAAGCCCATGGTAAGGTGAGAGACATCTGGAGTACAGAACAATCTGCAACATACCTTGATCAGGTGGACCACCCAGTGAGGATTGGTAAGCAATCAGGCTGACAAGCACAGAAATGCCATTGCCCTCACAAATGGCAGACCGTCCATCAGGGATCACAGCCAAGTTGGACAATATTAACAGTGCACGGCTCACTAGGTCTGAGCCCTCCTCTTGCAGAAGCCGCAATAGAATTCCAACTGCACCTGCTTTGATCAGCTTCCCTCGATTAATTTGAGCAAATGACAGTTGGTATAGAGCCATGGCTGCATCACACCGAGCCCCTTGTGATCCGACACGCAGAACATGGATGAGAGGTGGTATGGCCCCCAATACCCCTATAGCCATCTTGTTTTCATCACTGAGGGCCAGACTAAACAAGGCCCCAGTTGCATGTTCCTGTGCAGCATCACATTGAGTCTTCAGCACCTCAATTAGCACTGGAATTGCCCCTGCTCTTGCAATCTTCATTTTGTTCTCATTTGAAAGAGACAAATTCATGATAGCAGCCACTGCATTTGACTGTACTCCAGAGTACCGACTTTGCATTAGGGACACCAGTGCTTCAAGCACAGCTGGAGTGCAAAGGGTTGCCCTGTAATCCACTGAAGGATCAGTGTTTCGTGTGAGCATCCGAATTTCAGCAGCACCTTCCTCCTGTTCCACAGCATGCTGGTGATGTAGCTTGTACAACAACTCTCCCTCAATCCCCTCTGCAGCCCCATACTCACCAGCCTCACTAATGCCATAAGATGAAGGGGTTGTCGCCAGAGGCAACGGAATCCCGTCGCGGCGTGCATCAGAATTTTCCATTTGTCCTCGAAGCACATGTGCCGACGCAGAGTGCACATACCGCGACTGCAGGGGAGAGCCCGGCCACTCGCCGCTGTTGGGATGGTTGTAGCTTGAAGATTGCAAATTAGATCCTCGGAACTCGCTGCTCTTATTGAACTCCCCGGAAGAAGTGACCTGCTCACGCCTCTTCCAAAAGGGCGCATCCTGATCTCGTGTTGTCGACGTTGGCGCAGATGACTCAGAATACTCTTGCTCCACCTGCTGCTGGTTTCCGCCATCCCTGCCACTACTAAGCTGCGCGCTCCGTGAACTGCCACCGGACTTGTCGTCGTCGTCGTCTTCGTCGTCAAACGGATCAGGTCTGCCATCGCCAGAGAAACCAGGCCTTTCCACATCCGAGTCATGGCGCGGTACCGCAGACGGTGCCGGCGCCGCTCTTACGGCACTGGCTTCCACCAGTTGCCAAGCAAGCTCCGCAGTCGGAGGCTGCGGCCTGGCGACCTTGTGCTTATCGCACCACCCCAGAATCATAGAGTGCAACTGCAGATTAGGGGTAAGAGTGCCATGCTCCAATATCATACCAGACTTGAAACAGTGACGATTCCCTAACTGAAACCATCGCTGAATACACTGACGCTCGAAGCTATAACCGGAAGCCACAATCACTGGGTCCGCCATCAATGACTGCGAGATCGGACATACGAACTCCTCCGGCACTTGCTCCTTTGACTCTCCTCCTCCTCCACCTCCTCCTTTCTTACTAAACTTGGCCAAACCAAACGACCAGGAGCTCTTCTTCTTTAGACTCACCTTCTCTTCCATCGCCACAAACATCAAACAAGCAACAAAAACTCCTCCCACAAAGAAATCGCAACACAAGTGAAGAATGCAACAACGCCTAACCCCAACAACAATCCCCGCCTCCCCCAATCAAACCAATCCAACAACTCCTACCCCCACAAAACCACACAAAACCACCGCAAACCAAACAAATGGAAGAACTCCAGCTCCCCGTCTAAACCCCCAACAAATTAAACAAATGCAACAACTCTCTCACCCTTCCACACTCCAACACCCCCGAACGCCCCCCTGCGCCCCCGCCCCCAAAATTGCAACTTTTCCGCCGCAAGTTGTCGCGACCTTGAGCTGGACTTTTTTCAGCGTCTGCCAGGGAACGCCAAATAAGTAAATTTTTTTAGTTACGCCTCCATTGACTTGGCCCCATCATTGGCGACCACAACTTTTCTTTTAACAAAAAAAACTACCTAATGGGTTTGTAGCGGTGGTGTGGGCGGTTCTTTACTTTTGTGTGTAGTAGGTTAAAGCCCTTACCAGAATAAGGGCCCCTGAGCGGAGCTAAGGGCGCACCCAATTCCAATAATGCCCATTCCCCAGGACTTTTCACGGCACAAAAATCGTTATAGGTTTTTTAATTGTTTCCCATGATACAAAGAAGGCACCCGTCGGGTATCACAGGGGTTTTGTTTTGAATGACAGTGGTGTATACAAAAAGTGCAAAGGTGTGCATTCCAGTTTTCGTAAAGCCCGCTGCGTTATTACCTTCAGTAAGGTGCCCTCTTAAATACACTGACACAATGCTGCCAGGTTTTCACAAAGAACCTCCGGTCCCAGTTTTAAAATATAAACCAAAACCAACTCGGTTCCAGTTCCATACGTACATAAATCCAGGAACCTGATCCGAAGTATGCCTTCAGAGTAGGGAGGGTTCTTGAAAAGATTAATTCTGGTTTAGTTACGCCCCCATTGACTGGTCAGATCTGGTTCATATCCAGTTCTTACTCACTGGAACCAAAACCTGCTGTCCTTACCTACCAAAGCAGGTGCCTGGGCGGGGCGACACTGGTTTGGGGTTTGGAGCCCCCTAAGAGGTGTCTAGAAGTTAATAATAACAAGAGAATTCGTCCTGGGCTGTTCCCATTCACTAAAACAATCTTACTCAAGCGCGACTCTATCTACACCCGCCCCCCCTTGTTCCGCTTGTCTTCTTGCACATGTTTTTTGGTCCCCGCATGGTTCTGCATAAAACCACTCGGCATGGTTCTACATTTTTTTTTTAATTCTGCAAAAGAACTTAGCAATGTTCTTTAAATTTAAGAACTATTTTTTATTTTGCTCCGGTTCAGCAAACTCCAAATCCGAATCTCCCGTCCAATCGAATATGGCAGTATCACAAGCATAGATTTCAGCGTTGTGAGAAGTGTGCTTTCTTTTCTATTTCAATAACTTCCACAATAAAGAAGTCAAACTTTGTGACAAACACATGATTCTCTGCAGGGCAGCACTGTCAGGCCCAGAAAGGGAGCTGGACATTGCTTGATTGGGGGGTGGGGAGGGGGGAGGGAGGCCGGTATTTAGGGTCTTGCCTTACTCACGGCACTACAGGACATTAGGCTCCTTGCTTGCTTGTGAGTCAAAGAAGAATTATTCCAACAACTGGGTTGTGAGTTGTGACCTATTTTGTGGGTTCTAAATTTGGTTACTTGGGGGGAGATGGAGGGGAGGGGGAAGCTCAGACAGAACAATGCACTTGTTGAAATGTTTTTAACATCTATTTTGAGATTTGATAAGACCCCTTCATCAATGACCCTAACAAACATTGAAACTACATACAAATTTTTACCACTGGATCATCCTGAACACTACCGACAGAATTCATTTCTAGAATGAGTGCATCACCATCCACCCAACCAAAAAAAAACCCAGTTGCCTACCTCATGATAAATCTCTAAATGTGCAATATTCCCAACACTTAAAAGAATGTCATACTTGATCGCTATAAATGTAATCTAGATGATAAACTGGTGGCACAATTGTCTGCATAATTGGCTAAAAACAAGAGGAAGAAGAACATTAAAGTGCTGGTCCACTATAAATCTATCCAACTTCCGAGTTACCAACATCCAATACATTAAATGTCAAAACAAAATTATCTAATTCTTCTCCCCAAGAAAAGGAAAATTGGAAAACTTCACTCTTTACAACAACACTGAATGAACTCACTTCTTTGTTTTGGATCCTTGTGTTGTGCAATGTAAGTTAATCCCCTCTCACCCTACCACGGGTTTTTTTAACAGTTCTTTTGCTGCCAAGTGGATGATGATCACCCACAACAAAATGGAGCCACATTTTTTACTAAAAGTTTAAAATTTTAGGCATCCTTCTGTATTTCTGAATAGCTATATCAAAATAATTAGAATTTTTCTCAATTTTCAAGTAATTGAGAAAATGGGAAAAAAAAACCTCAAATTCATCATTTTCTTGTGTTTTTTCACTGAGTTAAATACTTCTTGTCAGGAATGCAAAAGTTTGCCCATGTCACAACATGGGTTATAATAGCCCATAACTTTCAACCTTAGTTTCAATACAACCTACCAGTTTACACAAGGTACCAACATCAACTCTCAGATGAAAAGAAGGCAGCTTGATTCTCCTTCAAGTTTATTATGTCTGATAACCAACAAGAGGCAATAACCAGCAAGAGAGCCTCTTGATGGTTATCAAAAATAGTCTCTACATGGCCCTATAATCAACAACCTCTTGTGAGTAACCTAGTCCATAGTCAATTTGAGGGCTAAAATAGCCTTTAAAGATGATCCCCACTAAGGCTACATCACAAAATTGAAGGAAAAAAACCACATTGGATTTCAACTTCATAATTAATTTCAGGCTGAATTGTTTAATGGATGATCATCACTAAACTACATCACAAAAAAAAATTTAAACATCGGGTTCCAGCTTCATAAGCAGCTTTAACTTCTAATATATAACATCACACCTGATGTTTGAGTGGTCAATTACTATCTTCCCTAACACTCAATTGTCATCCCTTGAAATGTCACATGGTGAACTTATCATCACCCCTTCCCACCATCATCATCCCAAGCATTCACACTTGAGGTTGATGTTACATAATAACATTGTCCATCAAGTGCCAATTCCATCCATTACATTTAGACATCATATAATGGTAACTCAAGGGTAAGACATCAAAAAGAGTTATGAACATTGGGATTGGGAGAGAGGATTAAAAAATGGTTGAGAAATAGTGGCATTATATTAACACAAAGTTTTAGGTTGGTTTTTGGAGTGATTTAAGTTATCACTTATCCTCAAACTTTTCAATGAAACTTATATTTGAGGAAGATTGGATGTTAACTAAATATTGGATTAACACTATAAAACATCATTCAAAGGGTTTATGGTGTTAGGTAGGCTAATGTTCAAATAACATAGTAAAGAAAAAAATACCTATGTTAAAATTAACAATAATTTAAAATGTTAGTCAATAATTTTGATGTACATTCACACTTACAATAATGTTAACTTAAATTAGAGTATCGAAAGGTAAAATAATTTAGTTTTGCCACAAGGAATGTTAGTGATTAGTGATCACAATCGGTATTGATTATTACAATTGAAATTATTATAATTAATGTTAAATGTAATAAATATAAAGTTAGACCTCACAATCAAGATTGAGTTATAGAAGATTATGTTATATAACATTGAATTAAAATTTCAAAACCTCAACTTTCAACTAAGTTTGGATGTCAACTATCAAAAATGCTAACACCAAGTTAACATCAAGAATGCAACCACATCATTGGTAATGTTACCTAACATTACATATTTGAATTAAAAAAATCAACTTTGACTTGCTATTGAGTTACCACTAAGTGGAGTGATGTTAACTTGTCATCAATATATTGTTAACAAAAATGTCACATTTAACTTTGTGTTCAATAATATCACATATAAAAAATACAAAGCTTTAGAATAAGGACATTCAACACCATTTGTAGGCCTACCATTGAACGCCTCATTAATGCAAGGCAAGGCCAACCATCAAGCACTTAATAGTCAAACATCTTGCATCCAAATGCTCAAATTCAAAAAATAATCATTTGATATTTTGAGCAAGGGTGACCAAATTATTTTTTTATGTCGGATTTTGGGTGTGAATTTGTGGGGAATGCATGATTAACAACTAGGAACCAAGAACATGATTAACATGAACTACACCTAAAAATTAAAGCAAAAAGGAGCATGAACTAATCGTTTTATAATTTGAAAATAAATGTCTTCCTCTATAAGTGTCATGCAATTAATTGTAGTATATAATTGTAATACAAAATAAAATTAAAAATTCAATAGAGGAGGTTTTTGAAAGTCATAATTTTTTTGGTTTTGTCATCATGATTTGAACTATTGTGTGGGAGGCTTCAAAAAGAAGTATGTGATTGATAGGCACCATGTGCTTATAGTATGTGATTGATAGGCCCCATGTGCTTATAGTATGGCTTGTATAAGCAAGAACCAATCTTCATAAGATGAGGTAACAATGCCATAAAACATTAGTTTTATTATTTTTGAGCTTGTTAAATGTCACCCTCAAAATCTATTTGGTAATGAAATATCTATCCATGTGCACAAACATTTGGATTCAAATGTTTGGCCACAAACTCAAAATAGAAAAACTATTTAGTGCCTTGTTGTATTCAATCCCTTCAACAAGTGTGAAAATAAGTGGGAAGTTGGACATGCTCTAAATGTAATTGTTTTCCACATATAGAGGTTTTTCCATCAGGTTATGGACTCATTTACAACATTGCCTCTATTGCAAGTAAAAGCAATAAATTGTATTAAGTTATAATTAAAGATTACCCAACTTGCAATTACATGGATTGTGTCACAATGATGGTGAGCTCATTAGGGGGGAGGGGGAGTGGGTGGAATGCAAGCACATTTACATTTTCAACATGTAATATATTGTGGGTAGTTGGAAAAGTTCATTCATTGTTTGAATTGGAGTTGGAATGAAGTTCAGCACTTAATTAGTCATTTTAAGGGAATAGAATCTTGTCCCTTCTAAAATGTGAAACATTTTTCAAAATGACAAACTTATAATGTGTCCACATGAAGAATGCATTTTATCAAAAGAAATTTGTGTTTTGTTCATTCTTTTGGTTTTGTCCATGAATGTGGAATGCAAAATAATGTTTTTCATTTATATCATTGAGTATTGAAAGACAAATTTCCAACCTCCGATAATTAACTTAAAATTATTTATATCAACTAAAGTTTATATAGTAATTTAAACTAATTTTTTTCAACAATTTTTTTTTAAAGGATCTTTGTTCGAAAATCCTTGCTTATTAACAAATATATGTTTATATATACATATGGCACATGGTCAAATATTTTTCCATGTCAAAAAATATTCTAATGATGTGGTAAAAAATATTTTATTAAAAGATTTTTCTATGTTCACTTGTTCATGCTCACACTCACATGCTCACAAGTTAAAGTCACTACATTCACATACATGTCAAAAAAATTGAACCATATTGTGGTGGATTTACAAATGTGAAATGCCTTGATTTTCTACCAACTATTCATACAATCATGCTAAACTCATGGCAATTTTTTTTTAAAATCTCCTTCACACATCTAATTGTTGACTTTGTAACTATAATTGGCATATTATCTCTAATAAAAATTGAAATATTTTTGAAATTTTCTGATCACACAAATATATTGATCTTGTTAATGTTGAGTTATAGTTACAAATACATGTACATGTAATGGTACAATAGAATGTCCCATTTGACTAAACCATATTGATTATGGATGATAATTTTTTTTCAACTCAATTAATGTTGCATTTGATTGGTACTCAATTGAAACACATTAATTAAATTGGTGAGTCAAAAAATACACATGTCATTTATTCTTTGACCTCTAGTCAAATTGAACATTTTTATTAGTAAAGATGAACAACCTAGTCAAATTGAACTACTTGAAAAGTCAATATTTGTAATAACGAAAGTTTCAAATTTTGGGAAGCTTAAAAGATCTAACCTTTGTGATATTTAATTATTCTTCACTAATCTCGAGTTGGTCAAGGTCTTGGTGCAAGAGACTTGTAGAAGTCCCTTCAACTACCATGTCTAAATTCTATATCCGAATAGGATGTGTTAATTTGGTTTTTCAATTTGAGTCGTGTAACAAACCTTCCATGGGATTTGGGAGAGTGGCATTGGTTCCCCATTACTTGCACTCTGGCAGGTCCCATGACCAGTACGCAGCACTCAAAGAGAATCGACAATGTCTGGCAACCAGCACTCTGTCGCCGGTTACCTAGTCCGTAGCCTGGCATAGGTGCATTTGAACCTCAAATAGGTAGTCACCTGAGATCCAGGGTTTTCAAAACTGCATGTAACTTAGGGTTAGGGTTAGACGCTCCAGATTGTATTAGGGATATGGATTTCATCGGGCCTGGATTTTTTTGCACAGCAAGGTAGTGCAGCTGCTATGCTGGTTAACAGAGCAGGAGAATTATATATGTTATTTTACGAGCATGGAATTTTTTTGACTCGCCAAAGGACATTGGAAGTCATTGCAGTTGCTGTAGAGCTTAGACGACACTGCTGTCGGGGAGGGGGGCAAGCAAGTTAGGAAAGAAGGAAGGAAGGAAGGAAGCGATTGTGAGGAGGAGAGCAGGGATGGTGGTGACGCTGCTTGTTCGTCACTTGCCGGATGGACTACCGCCCCACACTCTCACCCGTCTCTTCACCCACTATGGTGCCTCGGAGACCCGGCCTTGCGCCGGTGGAAGGTGTGTGCGCATTTCATTATGCTGTTTCTACCGTCTTGCCACCCTACTGTTCGTCAGCTCTTGTTTGGTAATTTGGCGGGTTTCGTTTCCTTGAACTCTATGAGCTCGTGAATCTGTTGGCAGCTTCTGATGGCTGTTAAGTAGGATGTTAGCACGAGCAGCGATTGGGTACTTTTTGGAGTTTATCTTCATAGTTTTTATCGGATTTGACAAACCATTAGCGTTTCATAGGGCCAAACATTTCTGGTACTTTATCAATGTGGGATGTGCTGCATGATGTTGTGGATTGGTAACAGGTGGATGGTGGCCAGGGTGATAGATCACAGGATCATGATCTGCAATAAGGTTTTAGATTATCAGATGGTGCCTATGGCTGAATTTTCACTGTTTTTTTCTTTTGATTATATGTTGCACAGGTTAAAGAACTGTGCATTTGTGGATTTCAACAATGATGGGTTAGCTGCCCGTGCACAATCACAGCTTCATCGGTATGTCTTCTGTTTCTTTATTGTTACTGAAAGGAACTGTTGTTGAAGGAGTCTGTAGGAGGTTAGCTCTTCAATATTTGAGGGAGTAGGAAATTCCCTTCTACAGGTTCTCCATCTTTCTAGGGTTTAGGGTTCAGGGTTTTACCAATACAGATTGCTACAGATATGTTCTTTGGAACCATTCTATGTTGATGGGGTTCCCTCCAGCCCAAACTGGTTGTTGCACTGAACCTTCGACATTTGTTATATAGCTCATGCTGATGTGTTGAAATTTGATGCAGGTTACGGTTTCTAGGTAAAACTCTGACAGTGGAAAGAGCAAATCCTGTAACAGAAAAACAAGACCTTCCATCTGATGGCATTAAAAAGGAAAAGGAAGAGGGATTAGCACCCCCTTTACCTCCATATCCGCCTCTTCCACAAGCACCACCATTGCCAACTGTTGATTCAGGTGCTCCCACACCAACTGTGGTTTCCGCATCAGGGGGAGAGTCAATAGCACCTACTCTTGGTGTTGACTATCCCTTTCCTCCCCATCTTGAGTAGGTGGACTGATCCCCTTTAGCCTAGAATTCTTGTTCATTTGATTTCTGTTTCATGTGCTACGTCCTATGTTATTGTCGTTGGCCAGGATTTGAATGTGTTCACTGTCCATTGCAGGTATGCATACCCACCACCAGATGGGGATATTCTTACAAATATTGTGAATTGTCTTATTGCTGTTCCCCGGTTCTACACACAGGTGCACCTCAGTCATTACATCTTGTGAAGTTTGTTGGTAGTTACCATTGTGCTATTGTAACATCTCAATAATGTTTTCAGTTCAACTGAAGCTATCCGTCTTCATCTTCTTGTCTTGTCCCAAATCCTGCACATCTGTTTTCTCTTAGCCATGGCTATGCTCCAGTCTCCTTCATTATGCTATTTCTTTCCCTCTGTGCTCCCATTTCCTTAACTTGTTATAGTTAATCAAAGACCAGATTGGGGTCTCTATTTCTAAATTGTGCATGGTATCTTGTTGTGTTCTAGCTGCTGAAACCTTCAAGAGGCAATGTGTAAGCAACAGAATAGAGTGGATAACAGTAATCCTACTTATTTGTGTTGGCAAATACCTAGCAGCTTTTGCTCTGTAACATTGCACTGTAACATACTGGAACCTGATAAGTTGGCAGATGATGGTGGTGAGCTACTCGTGATCAGGTGCTTCATCTCATGAACAAGATGAACATACCAGCACCATTTCGGCCTGCACTTCCCACACCTCCCCTACCACCTCCAGCCCCACTTCCTGCTCCCCCAAAGCGTCAAGAAGGAGACCTGTCTAGTGGTGAATCTGAGCTTGAATCATCCAATGAGGTATTTTCCCCATGGAGTTGACTTATATGCATATATGGGGCCCTACATGTGCGAATCATGCCATTGTAACTGATGAATGACCACTGAATGTCCTTTGTGAAGAGGGAGCTTAAGACATGGATGCCATTTGAGGTGGATGAGAATTAGACTGCTTCTTGTTGCTTTATGCTTTCTCCCAAGATTGCATTTTCCTTGCAGCAGATTTCTGATGGAGTGATTTTTCTAGGAGGATGATGATATGGAAGCCATGAATGAGGAAATCAAAAACTCTGAGGAGGCAGAACCACAGCTGAAAAGAGCAAAGAAGCGAGCAAAGCGAGAAGCTATAGTAGGGCCTGCAGTTGATAAGACTACTTCTCATGAAGCGGCAGGTGTTAAGCCCATCCATATCACCCCCAAGGCCAACCTCATTAGAAAGAATAAACCTGTCTTACAGGTCTGTCACACTTTGTGCTCTTACTTTTTTCAGTGCAACTTTTTACACCTTTATTTGGGTTGGCTGCCCCTCTGTTCACTGGTTCCATTATCATTGTGGTTGGTTTCTTCCTGCTTGTGTGCCTAACAAGTGATTTTGACAAGGGACCCTTGACTGACCCACATTATAACAGCTCTACTAGTGGTAGGGCATACTATCCAAATGACTGCATTGTCTGGTTATCAGGTCCATGTTCTCATAGTTGGTTACCTTGATTGTCAGACACTTAAATTTTGCCCAAAGAATGTCATCCAAGTTTGAGATGGAATTTCAATCCATGCACAGATAAAGATAACACCAAAAGGTTCAGCCAGTGGAGGAGGATCAGATAAGCACTCACAGGATGTAGAGACAGTGGTGGATGCATCTACAGAGGAAGTTGACATTACCAACAGAGCTGCCACCCTGGCAGAACTTGAGGCTGGCAAAGTTGCTCCTACAGACATTCTGTCACTTCCCATGTTCAAAGTAAGAATCTTCCTTCCACAGGAACAAAAACCCAGACACTGACAGCAGCTTCCTGCAATTTAGGCTGGATGAACTTGTATCTATATGGGCCATTGGTCATATTATATGAAGTGCTCTTTGTGCAGAATGCTATGCTGCCTATCCATGAGATATGAAATTATGTTATGCATGTGAATTTTTGGTGCTGTTGTTTGCATTTTCTAGTAAGACTTTCAGACTGGAATCCTGCCAATTCTTGTGGTGCTAGGTGATAAACTTTTCCCTCACAAAATGATGCTAAGTCAGTGTTTTCTGATTGGTGGGGGCATGTTATATGTAGAATTACACACCAGGCAATGCAACCCAAGTGCTGTACATCAAGAATTTGGCAAAGGAAGTGACCCTTGAGGATCTACACTTTGTATATGGTCAGTTGCCAAGTTCTTACCCACATGTGTTTGAATCAAGGAGAGGAATATCATTTAGCACAAAGTTTTTCCACATTTTGTTGTCTTTGTTTAAATTGTCATGAGGAAGTGTTAACCTTGCTGTTTCTTCTTCATTGTGAGAATGGAGATTTCTCTGTTCTTATGAAAGATATTGTTTAATTGTCATGAATACTAATCCCAGATGCCTTGTTTATATCTCAAAGTAATATTGGAAGTTTGGATGGCTTTCCTTTGAATGTTTTTAAACTTCTAGGTGCTTTTTTTGAATCTCTTGAGGATGCTAAAGCCACTTTATCGATTAAGCTTATGCAGGTATGCATACTTGTAGACTCTTCTTCCTTGTGTCAGTCTGATTGCTATGCTGTTTGCTCAGGAACATAGCAATTTGTTGTTGATTTAGGTTTATTTGGTCTTTGCAACCCATTCAATAGTTGTCATTATCGAACTAAGATGGGCCCACTGGAATGCATATAAGCCATTGGATAATATATATCACAGTTGAATTCTAGCACATTCTTATCAGTCATGCTCTGAGAAAAATTATGATTTGGTTGGAACCTTTTGTCAGTACGTAAAGACATCATTGAAATGTGGGGATCATTACAGGAAGGGCGTATGAGAGACCAAGCCTTTGTCACCTTCCCTTCTACACAACTTGCAGAACATGCTTTGGTAAATGGATGTTAGCCTACTCTAAATGTACTCAAAGTATGTTTGGGGTTTGGGTGTATCACTTGTAGGGAGCTAGAGTCTGGATTTAAGGTTTAGTGTTCAGGTTCTAGGATTAAAGCATTTCTTGCATGAAATGTGTCTCCATTTGCACTTTTTCTTTCTTTTAGGCAGTATCAGTCTTCTGTTGAAGGCAGTTTCTTGCTGGCATCCAAATGCATTGCTCCCTTTCTTGTTTCCGTGTGCTGAAAATCTCATTAAGCTTTGAGTTAACAATTTCTCATTTCTGGTTATGGTTTCTACTTGCCTTTTTTCCTCTGGATCTATATTTTGCTGCCTTAAGATTGTTCGCTTTAGTAACTTCTTAGGTCCTTTCTTGTACTGATGCTCCTGTTGTGTTTCTTGTTAATGGCTGAGCATTTATGATGGATTTGTATATTTTGCAGGGGATGACACATGGCTATATGCTCAAAGGGAAGCCCATGATAGTTCAATTTGGGCGCAATCCCTTTGCGGCAAAGAATCCTCCTGCAACCTAGTACTAACTTTCATGCTGACAAACGAAACAGTCCCCTCCAATAAAATAATCCAAACGTCAAATGCAAAAGGGTTGATCATGCAAAACTTAGTGTCAGCAAATCAAGTGATTTGAGTTTGAACTGGGAATGGGAAAGAACTGCACATGTTGTGTTGTCATGTTGCACAGAAGTCATTCACCTCATTCACCAAGGAGCTGAAAATGAAGGTATGTGAATGAGAATTCACTTGATCTTCAAGTAGAGATGACTATAGATCTTGAAAATTTTCAATGTCTCTGAGATTGCTTAGTGGCTCAATTGTATGCTCTGTTCTCCCAATGACCTTTTGCTACCTTGTTTACTAGGGTGATGAGTCATTTATGGTCCGGTTTCATAAAACTCAGAATTGGCAGCAGGGTCTGAATCTTGTATGGGTCATGGATGTTCCCAATGTCAGATGTGGGAGGAAGGGAAGAAGTAATTGTGGAAGAAAGGCATTGCCATGTATGGATGGCCACATAGGTACTGAGATCCCAAATCCATGGAATCAGTGAATTGCAAGTGTGTGAACTTAATATTCTCTATTTCTTAATAGGGTTGAAAGTTGGTAAAGACAGGAAGACTAAGAAATTTCACTTGGGCTATTGCTTGATGAACTATGGGATTGCTTGCTTATCCCAATCTGTTTGCTGTCTACAATTTAACTTGAATGAGCATGGAGTGTAGCCTGCAATGAAGGTCTTTTTTCTTTACCCAAATTGACCCTTCGGTACAGTTTGTTTTGTAACAAGGTTTTGGAATTTATTCAAGTATGTATCCAACTGATTAGTGTAGGTATTTGTATTACTGTGAAACAAATTTAATGATGAAAATAAGAAGTATTCTTATGTGCTCAAATTCAACTAGAGTCATTCATCTTGTGTTTAATGTTGCAACCAAAGTTGTGAGGGGTTTAAATACCATTAAAAAGTCTAGTTATTGAACATTTGGAAAGTCTCTTTAAGCAACTTGAAAATTTGCCAATAATTATGTGTGTCAACCAGAGTTTGAAATGTTTGTGATTGGTGTCAAGTAGGGACATCTTTTTACAAGCTACTTACATAATTTCATGGGTTTTACATACCTAGCAATCCACATTTGGTGGACAAACTTTCCCCAACACCCGATGAAAAGAATAATCTAGTAGCTTGCCACGTTTTCCAACACTTAAACGTGTCAGAGATGTCCTTGATGGTGAATATGCTAATGTAGACTCTAGGGGTGATGCCTCACTGGTATAGCCCACTCTGGGACCCCTGGGACCTCATCAAGGTCCAGGGTTTCAAACCCAATGGAGTGCAGGTGAAGTTGGGCCTGCCCATTGTGTTTCAAAATTTTAAGAAATGCAAAGAAAGTGCCACAAAGACAACTCTGCCAATGAGCTTGACTTTGTGGCGGTTGTGGATGGCTTGTCAGTTTGGGTCCTGCCAATATGTTTCAAAAAAAGAAAAAGAGAAAGTGCCACAAAGGCCAATACATGTGATAGATGTATTATTTGTACAGAAAGGAAAGTACTTTTAAAAGGTGAAAGAGGAACTATGCCATGATATTGTCAAGAAAAAGTTACTGATAATGTCTATGAATTTTTCAAATTGCTTATTGTAGTACCTTTACCATTTCGGCCATAATCAAAATAATAATAATAATAATAATAATAATAATAGTAGAATTCGAAATTTCAAAACTTTGCAAGTTGCCCTGTCTAAAGTTTCAAAAAAAATTATTTTAAAATTTCGAAATTTATTATTCATGTGTTCATTTGTCCATGAGCACCTCCTAATCATCATAGTCGACTGACTCACTAGTTTAACAGCATTTAAACTACCTATTTATTAGTACCAACCTAAATACATAGGTACTTATTTGTAATAATATGTCGAATTATTAATTTTTCATTTTTATTACATCTGAATTTTTTTTTAAAAATTATTATTGGAGGGTTGAAGTAAAAAAGTGAAAAATAAACAAATATTTGCCTAAACTATTTCGAAATGGTAAAGGTACTAGGATATTGACTATCCACATCTATTTATGAAGGAAGGTAGTTTGTTTTGTTTTGTAGTTATGATATCCACCGAACTGGGGTGGTTCAGATCGTCTTCTTGGTGTCTTTGGAAAGCTCTTGATGAGGAGGGGTGCACGGGCTTGGTTCCATGATGTTCGGACTTGGGGTGCAAAAGTTCTTGAATATTGAATAATTTCTTCACTGAAAATTAAATTAAATCATAGCTGAAATTTTCAGAGGAATTGGAATGGGCTTTTGGTGTTGTTGGAAAAATCTTGATGAGCAGGATTTAATGGAATTTATTTGGTAAGATTTGAATTCAAAATGTATGAGATATTGATTTTTAAATGAATTCTGCCGCTGAAAATTCAAATAAATTTGAAAAAATCAGGTTTTGAGATGAAAAATCAGTTGAGAGCGTGGTAACACTTGAAAGCTTGCCATTCAATTCAAGCATGATTTCCTTTCATATTTGGCTGTTCAAAATATTGATACATACATTGCAAAACAATGTTCACATGTTGAGTTTCCCTATTTTGTGATGGGTTCACACTTGGGCCAACGGCACAGGCCACACTAGTCTATGTGAATTAGAACCCTGTGGTTGGGGGAAAAAAAGCTTTGGATTAATCCAATGTTATATATAGTGTCAATTTGAAATTTTCATAATCATACTTTCTTTTAAATATCCAAATATTAGGAAATATTATTTACATAAATGAAATTTAATATTCAGAATCATTTTTAATAAAAAAAAATTGTATAAAGGTGAAGGCACAATTAGTTTTAATGTACAAAATAATGAGAAATGAGAATTGATCTTTAACCGAAAATTTCAAAAAAAAATTCTAAAATCATTTGGAGTTAAAGATAAAATTGAATTAACATTAAAATTTTACTTTTAGGACCATTTTAAATTTCTTTAAATTTATGATCATTTTAATTTTATTTGTGATCATTTTTCTATGTGAAAGGTTATATGCAATGTACTCAAACGGTTGAATAAATCTTTAATTTTTTGTTTTAAGCTTCACTTTGAAAGGGAAGACTTGAAAAGGGATGTGAGAAAAAGGAAAGATAATGATAAAGGAAGTGAAATTTTTGAAATTGATAAATAGATGTAAAAGTTTTGCTTTTCACGAAAGAGGGTAGGGGAAAGGAGTGAGGCAGCTAAGCTTGGAAGAGATAGTTATTTTAAGGATGGCATAAACATACATAAGTCCATGATGACCAGAATGCGAGTATGTGATGAAGCCAGGCTTCAAGCCATGGATTCTGGATAAATCCAGAGAACAAGTACTGAACAAGTATGACTTGCAACACACCAAAAAAAAACAAATCTTGGCTTCACACAAACTTCAAGTTTCGTTTGTGTGCCACACAAGATAACGTGACCACCTATTCATAACTCTATGGGAAGGTGTGAGCAGAAAACAATCTTCAGTGGACACTTTATGTTACATAAGAACATTTACAATTGTCTTCCTTTATTTGATATACCTACTAGGTAACATAAAACTTACCGACCTTTTTTCATGGGCATAGGTTCCACATCAACAGGTATATAAAATAAATAGTAATAAGAGTACTATGCTTGGGAAGGTTTATCTCCATGGCTCTCCTTTGATTCTCAAGCAAAGAATAAGTGTTCTGCTCCACATACTTTAGCAAATGTTTATATTGATGCTCTTTTGTTGTTCCAATGGTCATTCCTATGATGTGTATGGATGATATTGAGAGGCTACCATAAAGTATTATTATAAGGGTTTCCAGCATATATGTAATATCATTTTTTCATATGTTGGAAAAAATCCCATATTTAAATAGATCAGATTCTGAACCTGTTGATTTAATATTCAATTACATAACCGCAATGCACATATCTGAAAACCCATGGATTATATTTAGTATAGAGGGAACATTTTCAAACATATAAATGTGACATTAAGACCCTAAACTTTTGAATGAAATGTGGTTCTTTTCAAAATGAGCCAATTTGATGTAAAAGGCAAAAGGCATAATCTTAAATTTGTTTGAACTCTTTTGCCTCATTGTTCATATTCAATTCTCATTTACTTGAATCCATCTTCTTAAAGGACTTGTCAAGAACATAAAAAATGATTATTGTAAAAATTCCTAATTTCCAGGGTGTTTGATTGTTATTTGTGCACATCTTTTGCATTTGCTATTGGCTTTACTCAAATGTAATATGCACATTGTGCATGCTGCACCAATAATGTGCGCATAAATGAGAAGCTTGAAGTTTTCATATTAAGTGTTCCACACAGTTTTTACAAGTTCAATTGAGTGGTATTTCATAAATTGCTCTTTATTTTGACTTCAAAGTCATGATAATTTGTTATCATTTTGTTCCCTCATTCCCTTCATGCTTATCCATTATCAATTGTTTCATAGGTTAATGCTTAAATGTTAGCAAGGACCAATTTGGTTCTGCCCTTCCCAGTACTCCTAGCTGGGAGCAATGGCCTCAAAATCTCACATATATGGGTTGTAGTTGTCACGCCATTGATGAAAATTTCTCGTTTCTATCTACTCATTATATGAGTTTTTGTGAGCTGCCCAACTTTATAGGAAGCAATACTAATATGGAAGTTAGTGAAAAGTTTTGTTGCCCATTGTTTTTAACATTTTGAAAACATGAGCTGAAATAGGATGATGGAGTACTTAGTTGTAACACAGGAGTAAGGCTGGAACAGTACCAAAAAAACTCGACTTTTTTTTGTTTGTATCAAAATGGATGAATAACAATGTTCTTTGTTAGACTTACATGGGATGGACGACTTCAATAATCCCTTTTTCTCTCATTTCAAGTCTTTTTTGGATAGATTTTGTGTTTGAGTAACAATGCTAAATTCTTAAGGAATCTTCCCCAACTTGTTTATAGAAAAACAAATTCTTTCCTCTCTCAAACCTGTCAGCTTCCAAATTCGAAGAAGGGAAGAACCTATCTACCAATATTCAATCAGAATTGTCACGTGACGATAAAGAACATGTGGACGAACTATTCCCAAACTGTGGAATATAGAAAACAATTGTGTTGCTACTACCTATAATGCATATATGCACCCCAGTAAAAGTTTCACATTGGGAACAATTTCTCTTTCTCAATACACCAAGAGTGGCCTTTGCCATTGTCCCAAGTGTGAACATGATTATCTAATTGCTCCAACAAATGTCATGGTAGGGTTCAATTGTTAAAAAAAAGATTTAATTTAAAATTTAACTTCCGATGACAAAAAAATACTAAAAGAATCAACATTTCTCCCATCTTAGATCAAAAATTATGAAATTTTCTCCATGCAATTGCACTCATCAAGGGCTTTTAGCAATACCAAGATCTTCCCCAAAAAAGATTTGCTTTTCATTTTATTAAAATTTCAATGAAAAAATTGATCAATATATAATAACTCGTGCAATGTAAGTCTGAATGTTATCAAACCATCTGGGTGCACCCTTGCTGATTGCGGGCTTTCCAATGGTACAAAGAGCAGGGCAAGCAGCACCACCATTTGGGACATCTCAACATGACAAACAAACAAACAACCTTCCTAAATATTGTGACTAAGACAAATTGGAGTTTTTTTATCCCTGCTGGGCAGTTCTCCCCCCTTTTATGAGAATCATTGGTTCTGGTTCTTCCCAACATTTGAGAAAATCAACCCAGTTCTTTAAGGGAAAAAATGAAATTTACAATAACTGATCAAGGTATCAAATTTTCAGAAGGTATTAATCAAGCCGGTTCTTGAACAGGATGGTTTTCACAAATGTGATAACAAATGGTTTTCATGTCTGGTTTTCACAATTCTGATCTCAAATTTATATTCATTTTTAAAATTCAATTCAGAAATAATTGGAAATTTTAAAAATTGTCTAAAGATTTGCTTTAAAATGTTGCACAATTTTTTTATAATAAATTATATTTTTAAAATCTTATCCCTTTCAAATGTTCCTTCAATTCTTCTAACTCCTCCTCTAACTTTGCATTAGCTTTAATTAGCTCCACTAAATTAGAAAATGGTTTACAACCAATCCTAAGGTCATTAGGTCAATTTTGTTCACAAAAAATAATTTATATAAATTATTTTATTGCAAATGACATTTCTTAAAATAAATAAGTATTCATGTCAAAGAAAAAAAAATTTAATATCAATTTGTGAAATGTTGTGCTTAAGATTTGATGGGCAAAGAATCCAATAGTAGGAAACATAGATTCGTGTTTCTTTCATCATTGAAAATGACTTTTGTATTTTTCACCTTCATTTGAAACCTCTTGAAAATCAGAAGTTCCTTGTTAATAAACTCCTACATTAGTTCATTTGTGTTTGCTATCATTTCAAAAATGTCTAAAATGTAATTTTCATCAACATGTTGGTCAAGAGAGGGATTTTCAAATAAGGGGTGCAAATGATGGTAGCATTTTAACAACATTGGATATAAAGTTTTTCTATCATATTCTTCAACAATAGATTTGCTTTGCTCAAGGCCAATAAATGAGGACACTAAATCTAAGTTTTTGAACTTAGGATTCAACATTAAAAACAACATATAATGAGCCTTCTTTTCTTCATACTTTTTCAAGAAAAGGAAAAAAAAATCTGAAACACCACAAACTTTTTTTATGATATTAGAGGCCAAAAAACCTAACTCAAGAACAACACTCCTCTTCCACAAAATTATCAAAAGAACCTGAAATTTCATATTTTTCTCTCAATTTGAAACAAATGGAGATAACAAAATTTAAAGCATCACTTAATAGCCAATGACCTTTAGACAAGCAAACACAACAAGGGAAAGGACATCAACAATGATTTGATAAATATGTCATGTCAAAGGAGGAAGCATTTGTGTAATCATCCTAAATACAATTTGCCTACTATAACAAAGAACAATTATTTTTTGAAATTACAATGCCTCCTAAAAAAGGATAATTTTGATTACAAATTTGTAAAAGATAAAACAAATTGTTTAAACTTCCTACTAATTGAAACTTATTATTAAAACTACAATATATATATATCATTGCAACAATATATTGGATAAAAAAGTTACCTTGTCTTCATTGGTGTATTCAACTTCCTTGGGGCCAAACCAAATTCAACACATGCTTTGGTCCATTCTTGTCAACCTTTCCAAGATTTTTTAAACCAAGTTTTATATTTTTGTATATCTCTTTGTCCAATTTTAATAGAAACATATGTCAAAAAATTTACCAAAAATTTCATATGTTGTAACATATTAATGGGCCTTGAAAAATGCATGCCCAAAACAAACACCTTCATAACTTTCCTCCAAACCCAAAATGTCACCAATTACAACATTTTAATCGCAGAAGTCATTGTGTTCAAATTAGACCTTTCATCTTTCACATAAACAATAATATTTTCTTTCAAATTATACTTTTCTAATAACTTAAATAACTTTTTGACCAAAATCTTCCTAGAAATATTTGTAGTTTCAAAAAGACCAAATGTAACAAATTTTGGCTATGAATAAACTTCTAAAATGTTAATCACAAGGGAAAATATGTCATGTGTTCCTTTTGACATCCAAAGATCAAAATTCATCATTACATAATTACATTCCACCAAAGTTGGTAATATATACAATTGTTTTGTTTTTTCTACCAAGTTAGGGAAAATCTTTCGTGGAAACTACTTTTTGGAAAGAAAAACTAATCTTGGACACAAATGCAAACATAGGTGCTTCATTCATAGACTTTCAAAAAATTGCATGGGTAGATGATTTTTAACAATCAATATGCCCATATCCTCATGAAACATTTTCTATTACATATGTTTTTTTGGAAAAGTTTTTTGGTAATAAAAATTTGATAATTGCACTACTAAATGGATTTGATCTTTTTTTTACAAGTTGTTTCTCCACTTCTCCTTTCAATGGATTGTTTATTTCCTCCTCAAACATTTTTACAATAATAGAATGGTCCGCATTCACATGTTTTCTCAATGTTATTATTCTATTTATTGTATTATACATGATTACACCTTTTTTGCTTGGGTTTAGGGTTACAAAACAAAATTAAAATATTATAACAAAGAATACATTTCATGGTTTGTGGGCATTCACATGAACATCCTTGTTATCATTCACATTAAAAAAAACCTAACATAAAGAATTTCTACCATGTGACTTACACATTATTTTTCGAGCATGCAATTCTTTTTTTCATTTTTAAAGTTGTAGTTGCCTTCAATTTGAAGATTGGGGTTCAATACATTTTTTTTTTCCATTCCATCATTCATAAACACTTCACATGTATTTTCACTTATCAGATTTTCATTTTCAAAAGATTGAACCATTTGCAATTTTCATAAAAGAATGTAAGTCTAAAATGGGAAAAAAAAACCAACCATGCAAAACAACTTAAATGCAAGAATTTACAAAAAGATTTGCAAATTATTCAATTTTTTCTTCAATTTTTTTTGTAAGCATATGCAAATGTTAAATTATTTTTGCATTTTCTTTTTTATCGTAAAGGAATTTCTCCATTTACACAAGGCAATGGAAGGGGGTAATACTTCACCATGGCATAAGTAACACAACGAATCAATAGCAACACTAGCAATGGGATGAACTAGTAATAACACCAAACATGGGGTAAATGGCGTGGTGAATACCTAGTAATGAAAAGCATAAACCAACACCAAATCATTACTCGCCACCTACAAAGCAATGGTGACAAGGTAGTACATCACCAAAATCATAATAACAACCAATAATGTAAAGGAACAATATAAATGAACAACAAGGGGGGTTCATGTGGGTACTTAAGAACTAACAACACAACAAACCAACAACAACATTAGCAATGCAACAAATTAATTGCACCAACAACATGACAAATCGATTACACCAACAATGTAATAAACTAACAACAAGACTATGTTATGGACATGAAAACAACCAAGTCTACAAGATTTTTTAACCAAAACAAAAATGCAAGCCTAATTCCAAATCAAGATTGCAAAATTTAAAAAACGAAAACAAGAACATGACACGTGAAAAATAAGAATTCAACAAGATTTTATTGCAAGGAAAAAACAAAAATAGAACAAGGCTAGGATAAGAAAACATACCCAAAATAGTGTTGAACAAACTGAAAATAATGGGAAATTCTACTTTTATTTATACACATTGAGCATTTAGTTTTCCAACCTACATGTGGCCCATGTTCACCAATGTGTGGCCCATGTGTACCCAACTAAAAATGGATTAAAACATAATTAAAAATGAATTAAAAGTGAAATAAAAATAAATTAAAAATCAATTAAAATCAATTAAAAATTAACTAGTAATTAATTAAAAATCAATTAAAACTAAATTAGAAATTAAATACAAGTTCATTACAAATCATAAATATACATTCATATAAATAAACTCCATAACATTGGCTTTTGTGATAGATTAACAACGTGACACACTAATAGTAGCAAAAACAACATGACGAAACCAACAATTGTGACATGCTAACAATAATAAAAACAACACAACAAACTAACAATGGATGCACCAATAGTAACAGAAGCAACATGATGAACCAACAACAACAGAAGCAATGTGATGAATCATTAACAATAAAAGCAATGTGATGAACCAATAACAACAAAAGCAACATGATCAACTAACAACAACAAAAGCAATACAACAAACCAACAATGCAATAAACTAGTAATAACAAGAACAATGTGATGAACCAACAACAATACAAACAACACAACAAACCAACAACAATAGAAACAATGTGACAAACTAATAACACCAATAGCAATAAAAATTATACAACAAATTAGCAACACTAACAACAACATGACAGATTGGTAAAACTTGCAATGCATAGGAATAACACAAAGAGCAAAGCGAAAGATCAACACAAAGAACAACACAAAACTTGGTAACACTTGTAACACATAAGAATAACACAAAGAGCAAAGCAAAGGATCAACACAAAGAACAACACAAAACTTAATTATCAATAATAAACTTCGAAAGGGTTTTTGTAGAATGGGCACCACCCCTTACAAACTAACATAATCTAACTGCTAACCTTACTCCTGAACTAACCTAATCTACCCTCTACTAATCCTAATCTAGCTACTAACATGAGAACCGGGTTTTGGTGTCTCATAGAACCAACCTGGTTCTCCCAATTTTTTTTGATACCCCATTCTCATTGGGTCCAGATTCTCGCCCAAGTCAGATTCAGAACCATCGATCCAATTCTCAAAACGGTTATCACCTTTGGTGACACCGGTCGGTTCTCAAAGAGAACTTGAGAACCACCCAACACTGGTTTTTATCATGGCAAGTAATAAGTACTAGTGTAGCCTGTAGTTCATCCAAACCCCTTCAACCCCCTCGAAGTCCCCCCCCCCCCCCCCCCCCCACACCCCCCACCCCCTTCTAATCTCTATGGGCACGGTTTTTTAGTTTTTCCACCAAAAACTTATTAACACCCCTTCCTTTTCCCACACTCAGCCCCCTT
>Ga0116227_10000306_pt1 | contig 91439 bp, 63 predicted proteins | sample S1TSphgellanicum_FD_89693 | JGI IMG/M metagenome (GOLD analysis project Ga0116227, IMG submission 89693) | Host-associated microbial communities from peat moss isolated from Minnesota, USA - S1T2_Fb - Sphagnum magellanicum MG | ecosystem: Host-associated > Plants > Peat moss > Unclassified... | reverse complement strand
CCTTTGGCTGAATTGCTGAGCTGTCAGCAGCAAGGCATCCTTGCTAGATTCTTAGTGCAATGTCAGACGGTTAGATCTGAATTGCTTCATCAGACTTAACGTCAATTGGGTTCTGGCCCGGGCGCTGTTTGGCCCACTTAATGACGCTAAATTGTAAGTAAGTAAGTAAGGTTCCACAAATCAGACCCATTTTCATTCCAGTCAATTCCTACTAACTAAAATATGTTAACCAACAATTTTAAACTGAGTACCTGACCAACAAGAAAAAAAAAAGCTTGCATCGAAAGTCCACTTGTCCGCAGTCCAAGCAGAAAGTGAAACAGTGGACTGGACAGTACACTCTCCACACCGAACATGACTTGAAAAAAAACCCCTCCTTTCCCCCACCCCCCGCCACACCACATCTCAACCTCAAGAAAAAAAAAAAAGGCCCCTTCACTCCACGAAGTGACTTCTCATTGGTTGCATGAAATGGCCACTATTTTCAGCCTTGACTAATAGCCCTTCGTAAGTACACCCTATTAGTTGGGGATGCCTCACAAGTCCAACCTTTTTTCTTTTTTTTTCGCAATGAGCCAATTTGATTGGCCCATCACAAAAAAAAGTTGGAACTATGGAGGCTCCACAAAATAGAAGATTCTATTGAAAGATGAAGTGCCTCCCCCTTTGGCCCAGAAAAGGGAGAGGACTTTTGGGCAAAACATATGGGATTAAAGCAAGGTGTTATTGGGAACAGCCTAGGGGAACACATTGAGAACCTAGGGAACATATTGGTAGCCTCATGGGAACCCATTGGGAACTTGAAGGGAACAAAGGAAAAATGAAAAAAAATCCTACCATCCCCTGCACCCCACCCCCCAAAAAAACTTCAAAGAAAAAAAATCAAGGCACTTTGAGTACATGCTGAGCCTTCCCATTGGCTGCATGAAATTTCTATGCTAATACCCCCATTCTAAACATTGGGGGTACTTATTGGTAGAGAGGGCAATTACAAAGAGTTGGTTGTGCATGAACTGAATTCATGGAGGATTTAACTAGTTTTTAACTATTGTCTTTTGCACTTGCCATCAAGGGTAAGGTAAGCAGGCCGGTGTCCGAACACTTAAGGTAGTGTTTGCTCGCCGTTTTTGCAGGAGGGCCCAATTGTTTATGGTGTCCAAATAGTAGATGGAGTCTTCCTTTTGGCACATCTGTTGCACTAAAAATTGGCAAAAATGGATTAGAGGTGAGAAAATTACAACCTCTCAAGATAAGGGGGTCAGTTTTACAGAAAATTCTCGATCAAACATCTCATAGCCTATTTCCAAACTCCTCAAAAAAAAATCCTTAAATATTACTCTGTTGCCTATAATGTTGTGTTGCCTTTAGAGTTACAAGATGATTTGTAGAGCACAAGATGGCAATTTCAGAACAGTTTAAATCGCACAATTTAAATATTAAAAAATGAGAAAGTTATGCACTGATGAAGTAGGAGGGGTCAGAATGGAGAAAAATGAAAAAAAAAAACAGCTTTTGCAATTTAAGAAAACGTATTTTCTTTACAGTTCTTATTTGGCTGCTCTTTTTGGCTTTGTATTTCAAAAATGATTTGGTGAGCTTGAGAAGGTTCTCCTATAACATTTTAAACGACTCAAAATGGAGAAGAATTAAAAAAGATCTGCCAGAGTGTTCGGTGATAAGCTAATGTTCGATGATAGATGTATCTACCCTAGAGCCATTATGCAATTCTTGTTCATGAACACAAGAATCCATTTAGTTTATGGCTGAACTGAAAGCATTTTCAGCACCAAGAAAACAACAACCACACCACCATACAAGGAGCCACTCATGTTCTAGATCAATGGGAGTAGTCCTTGTTCTTGCTTGATGTTTGCTTGTGTGTGTGTGGTCTGGAAATGAATCTAAGTCTCAGTTCTAGATCAATGGGAGTAGTCCTTTGCTTTTGATTGAGCTAGGTCAAATTGGACCATAGGTGTAAAGCAAGCCCCAAACAAAGTGACCAAATTTAGGTACCTAATAAGTTTATTCTCTCAACCAAGTAAGTTTACCTTAGCCTAAGGTCACTTCCACATTGATGATAAGACAAATAATTAGTTTTTTTTTTTGCAAAAAATTAATTCATTGTCAAAATCTAAAATCAAATTTATTTTTTTCATGATATACTAAGATGATTTTGTAGATGAGTAAAATTATTTAGATTGTAGCCTACAATAAATTATGATTGGTTTTTTTTTTTTTAAAATTCACACCATAGCTTCATTTTTTCATAAGATATTCATTTCATTATTTTAAATTGTATTTAGAAATGAAACTAACACTAAGGCAAAAAAATAAAAAGAATAAAAAATAAAAACTAAAAACTAAAACTAAACACTAGGGCAAAGTACTTTAAAGTATATATGCTAGTAGATACCTAGTAGATCTAGTAGGTACCTATGATTTAGTAGGTAGCTATCTCTTTATCCACTCCACACATCAATCTTGTGACTGGTATTGCCTCATCCTTTGGCGTGCAATCTCCAACACAGAAAATCCCGTCCAACACGGACCCAATGTGATAAAACCCTTCTTCTTCTTCTCCTTCCTGCCATGCACTCGATCGATCTGCTTTCGCTCTAACGCCGGACACAATTTGTTTTCGTTGTCTCTCTCTCTCTCTCTCTCTCTCTCTCGCTCTCTCTGTGTGCATCATCGCACAGAAATTTAAGCTTCTTCTCTAAGTTAAATATCTCTCGTTTCTCATAATCCATCAAGTTTCTTCCTTCTTATATTATTTGCCGTTTTCCACGTTGTAGTACTATTTTTTCTTGTTCGTGCTTTTAGATCCGTCGGCAATGGCGATGAGTGTTGCAGCATCAATGCAGAGTACTACCGTCCCGGCAGCAGTTCTTCAGGTAATCATAATTCATAATAATAACGTGTACGAATCGGCGATATCGAGTATTTGAACCATGATGGACTTGACTTTTTTTATTTGTTTTGTTGCCTTCTTCTTCTTCTTCTTCTTCTTGCAGCATATTATTATGTATATTCATGGTTTGGAAATTACATCTGCAATATCGTTTTTGGATTAAGTTCCGTTTGCGCCTGTTTTTAGAGTATATCATCGGCTTTAAGCCGTGTTGCGGTTGTTGTAAGTACTTCTAGAGCTTTTCTGCTGACCCCTGGGTATTGTAGAATCTACAAACGGCCGGCGTGCAAATCTCTTTGCAATTGAAGCAGAGGAGGTTTGAAGGTCGTCGTCGTCATAGTTTTTCAGCACTTCTATCTTTTTTTGTGCATTTTTCAGATCAAATCGGCCGCGTTGAGGATCATTTCTTTGGATTTGTCATGGCGTTGATTGTAGCTGTATTTGGATCTTGGTTTACGGATGCAGCAGCAGAAGCAGCAGCTGCGGGGGTCTTGTTCGCTTTTTTTTCCTTTTTGTAAGGATATGTTGATAGAGCGTTTTTCTTTTTGTTGTGGACTTGTCGCTTCTGGATGTTAGGTTAGTAACAGCTTGATTGGATCTCAAGCAGTCGCCAGCAGCAGCCGGCCGACCTCTGCAGTTCTACTACCGAGCTCTTCATTCCTTCCAGGCTGCAGTGGTTGCACCCAAAAGTCGTCAGCAGGGAGGAGTGGTAGTAGTCTGCAGGCGCTACAGAGTGCAGCTGCTTCACATGGAAAGAGTCGTATCACTTGCGAAACCAAGGCTGGATCCAAGGGGGACAAATGGAAAGGACTGGGTTTCGACACCTCCGATGATCAGCAAGACATCCAGCGTGGTAAGGGCATGGTGGACGCTTTGTTCCAAGGGGCACAGGGGGTGGGTACCCAGACTCCCATCATGAGTAGCTATGACTACATCAGCACTGCTCAACGCACGTGAGTGAGACACAAATTTCTCCCCTTCTTCCATCTTCAGGAATCATAGCAGGAGCCATAAATTGTATAGGCGTGTCTCAGAATCTTGCTGGTTGGTACCCAATAAGCCTGCACAGGGTTGAAGCTTATCTTCCAAGTGCAACATTCTGACAGTTTCAAGCCAGCTGAGTTTGGAGCATCAAAACAAGAGTGCGAAAAATGTCAAAGGATTTCTTTTCTTCGTGTGTGTGTACTGCTTTTTGATGCTGCTGTGAGGAATATGGTGTCAGGACTATTATAGTAAACTATTTGTGTTCTTCTAGTCCAGTCTTTCTTTCTTGACTGTATTTTGCATAATTTGGAACAGGTTCAACTTCGACAACATAAAGGATGGGCTCTACATTGCCCCTGCCTTCATGGACAAGCTTGTGGTTCACATTGCCAAGAATTTCATGAGCCTACCCAACATCAAGGTACTAGATGATCACATCATCACTTTGTTGCTAAGTCATATCATCATGATGTTACAGTTTGGAAAAGAAGACCGTTTCTCATGTCTTTAGAGTTTGCTTTACAATATCTTTTGCTTCCAGGAGGACTTAAAGGATAGAGCCAAAAGATTTTCTGAGTAGGTATTTGAGTTTGGCCTTGCTTGACAGGTTCCCCTCATCCTGGGCATTTGGGGAGGCAAGGGACAAGGAAAGTCTTTTCAATGCGAGCTTGTGATGTCTAAGCTTGGAATCAAGTAAGTGAGGTTGCTTTGATGCTATCTGATTTCTGACAAAAAAGTGCTGTTTGCTATTTTTCCTACCTTGCAATGTATATGTGGATGCACTGGGAAGAGTATATATATCCTTTGGCAATTCCAAACAACCCCTTCCACTGTGTATAATACTTGCTGAAATTTCTACAAGTGGGCTGCTACACTGGTTGTGATGAGTATATACGTCCCTGTGATGTCATATGTGCAGCCCAATTATGATGAGTGCCGGAGAGTTGGAGAGTGGGAATGCTGGAGAACCAGCCAAGCTCATAAGGCAAAGATATCGTGAGGCAGCTGATGTTATTAAGAAGGGGAAAATGTGTGCACTCTTCATCAATGATCTGGATGCAGGTGCAGGGCGCATGGGTGGCACCACCCAATACACGGTGAACAACCAGATGGTGAACGCCACTCTCATGAACATTGCAGATAATCCAACTAATGTGCAACTTCCGGGTGTTTACAACAAGGATGAGAATGCTCGTGTGCCTATCATTGTTACTGGAAATGATTTCTCCACACTCTATGCACCTCTTATTCGTGATGGACGTATGGAGAAGTTCTATTGGGCCCCCACTCGTGAAGACCGTATTGGTGTGTGCAAGGGTATTTTCAGGGCTGATAATGTGCACGATACGGATGTTACCAAGTTAGTTGACCAGTTCCCTGGTCAGTCAATTGGTAAGTGTGAATTTAACTGAAAAACTCTCATGTGGGTTGCAAGTTTTCTGGAATTCAGTGTATGTGCTCGTGTGGCATAGCCTTGCATAACTGACTGCACTCTCATTGGAAATTTTTGCAGATTTCTTTGGAGCATTGAGGGCTCGAGTGTATGATGATGAGGTCAGAAAATGGGTAGTTGCTACTGGTGTGGAGAACTTGGGCAAGAAGTTAGTGAACTCCAAGGACGGCCCCGTAACATTTGAGAAACCAAAAATGACAATCGACAAACTGATGGAGTATGGTTACATGTTAGTCAAGGAACAAGAGAATGTCAAGCGTGTGCAACTTGCTGAGACATATTTGAGGTCTGCAGCTCTGGGTGATGCTAATGAGGATGCTATCAGGGAAGGGACATTCTGAGGTAAGTTACCAGGATGCTAGATTTTGTTCTTGCACAATTTACCTGTCTTGTTTGTGCTTCCCATTTGATCAATCTAGCTAATGTTTAATGTGAAGATGTTTTTCTTGAGACTCATAGGTTGAAGTAGAAAGGATTGAGTTTCTACAAATGTACCTTTGACAAGACAAATCATTGTTGTTGGCAGGTATTGATAACTGCTACATTAGTCAACATTGGCCAAATTGTCACACAAATTAGGAATGCTAGAACTGTGACTGAACTGCTGACAGTGATGACAGCCGTTATATACTTCAAATTCCATTTCTGGTCACTGCAGGAAAGATGTACACAAAAATGTACACATTGTGAATGGTTTCTTGTGGACCTACAAAAGCAGAATTTGCCTTGATGTCTTGTTTCTTGATATGTATGAAAGGGTTGAAATTCAACAATATATCTATCTTTTGCTGGTGGTTGTCAGTTGACAGCTAATGTTATTGTAGCATGGTAGAGAAGTTGGTAATTCTATACCAAAACTGAAATTGCTGAAGAGGGAGACAGAAAGGCAGCTGCGATGCTTTTGAGGTGAATAATTTGTTCCAGGTTTAGCCACTTTCATATATAGCAAAGTTTGGGATCTTTTTCTTTTTTTTTTTTGGCTTAAATAAGCAAAACCAGATGGTTTCAGGGTTGAGTTAAATTTGCTTGATTGCAATTTCCTAGATCTGACAGGATGAATCTTGAGAAGACTTGATGATATGAGGTTGCACGCCAGTTTCAGTTTGTAGGGTATTATGGTGAGAAGATGAAAAATCTGAACTGAAAAAAAAAATCGCTTACTGAATGTATTTGTTTGGTTTTTAAATAATTTTTCTTTTCACACTATCTTTCAGTAAACGAGCACTTACACTAACCATAGGAAAAGTCACTACCTTTTTTGACAAGTACATACACTCTAACTCCAACATTCCATGTTCTGAGATTGTACATAGTTAGAAGTATCTACTATCACTCTCTCATACTTGCACCCAGAAAATAAGACAGTAATATAACTCCCAGCCTTCCCCCCCAAACCTGTTTGAGTATAAATGGAAAAAAAAGTGAAGTTTTAGTTATCTTCATTTCAATTATGGCAATTTGAAAAACTCCCTCATCCATACACTACATTAAGCCTAGAACCCTACAAATGAAAAAGCATGGAAACTATAAAACGAGGACCATAGCTTACAGAATCTACAAATCAGAATGTGCACAATGGGAAGTAGAATATAGCTGTAATGAACATACACAATATAATTGACACTATCACTAAGTAGCATAATTTGTCAGACAAGAAAGTTTGACAACATTTACTCCAAGCTTCTTAGTATCAACTACTCATTCAACATTCACTACAAGCTTCTTAAAATTAACAACTCTTTCAACATTTGCTACAAGCTTCTTACGATTAACTACTGTTTCAGTTGCATTGTTACAATGATTTGCATCAAGAAAATCTAGTAAACAATTCAAAACAGTTCCACAATGATTTACATCATAAATTCTAATAAATAGTTTACAACAATTCTGAATGAAGTGGCAGAATTTCTCCTGAGTGCCAATTGGTCAGCCCTGGCTTGTGGTCATGCACAACTCCGCAGCTGGACCCTTCAAATGGCCATCACTCACCACATACAAACAAGATTCACAGTCCATGCAAAATTTGTAAAGGACAGGCATTTTTTTTCAGTATATATGTGGAGGATAATGCTATCAACTGGAATTTGGCCAGCTTCGGAAACAAACAGTGGAAGTGGGCACTTCTGATAATGCTCACTTCTGCTGGGTTACCCTACACCTTTTTTCCCACTTTTTGGAAGTTCTTACTAGATACTCCCTTCAGGAGGTGTGGACAAATGAGGATGGAGCTGCCCCCATCATTATTGTAGTACTTCTTCATGGCCACTAAATTGTGGCAGTGATCTTCAAAGTCATGTACAGAAAATCCAGTGAAGAAGCTTATCCTCAAAATGCCTGGTCCTGAATTTTGTAGGAATTAAAAATTTGATGCAGCAAGTCAAAAAAATAGTTTATTTTTTGAAAAATTGTTTCTTTCTTTCTTTCTTGAAATAAAAGCTCCTAGAAAAAGGGTGTGTATCTTTACTTAAGAGAAGAACTCCTGATGAGTCCTTTTAGCTCCCTTTCTGCTTTGGAGATGCTAGCAAGACATAACTATAATAACTTAGTCGGACTCTTTTAGTGTAGAATTTTAGAGTAGATGGCAGCAGCAACTGTTCTTTCTTGAGTACCATACTTTTATTTCTGATGCACTCAAATGAAAGAAAGGTTACAAAATAATAGAAATAATAATGATAATAATTATTATTATTATTATTGTTATTATGTGCTATGTACTGACTCTGATTCTGTTCTATATGGAAGCAGAATTCCAAGGTAGGTCTTTCTTTCTGCATAAAAGAAAAAATAAAATTTCAGACAGGACAACCTGAAAGGGATCTTTGGAAATTCAAAAATGCAATGTTAACATGATATAATCATATTTAATATACACTAAGACAAAGTTTTGATGGGTTTTTAAAAATTGACAATTTCAATACTAAAACTTAAAATAGACACACAATATGTGTGTGTGTGTGTGTGTGTGTGTGTAAAATAGCTTGTTGCCTCAATATCGAAAACTCATGCCTTGTTCCTTAGAAAGGGAGAGCAGATGGAAAATATCAATACCATAAGGATACCATATGGTGCTTGAGATGATCAAAATACCTGGATGGAAATTTTGTGCTTTCCAATATTTGACTCTGCATTGCTGTCTCAATACCTCACAATAAAAGTACATCCAATTCAATTGCATTCCCTCACTCTCTCCTACACATCAAATCCAATAAGTTAACTTATGGTTTGTGAGGTAAACATTCGTAAGTATGATCAAGTTAGCTTCGAGTTATTTTACTACATACTAAGTACCTTACATTCTCGTCAGATTCAACACAAATTAATTCATAATCGAGGTGTTAAAATATTTGAATATTTCCAATGGGAAAGTTGTTGAAATTGTTTTTTGAAAAAATCAAATCAAAATTGTCTATTAATTTTGTGAAAATTCATTGTATTATTCTACACTTGTTCTTTTAGGGTTGAGTTAAAATAAGATACACCCAATCCTTTATCCTTTCCATAAAATTCTCTCACAATTTAATTTGTATGGTGCACTATGCAAGGGCCAAGATAGGATACTAACTGGTTTTACCATGGCATGACTGATTTGAAGCAAAGCACCCATGACTAACAAACCCTAGTAGAACTGGCAGAATAAAAGTGGAACAGCAAATGACCACCACCTATCTCACATAGGCAAAAACCCTACCCAAAATCCTTGCTTGAATTTTGTTGAACACAAAGTGCTGAAAATCTATGAATGGCTCATGTGGGAACATATCAAATTGGGGGAGCTCCCTTGGCATATCGCCCTAGGGTTTCTTCTGCTTGGGGAGATCCCTCAAAATACACAAAGAAATAAAAAGGGAGTTGTTTATGATACTTGTAAAATTCAAGGTGTAAATGTGTAACTGTGTAATTGTGTTAATTGTTGAATTGTAAATGTAAGACATGTATAACAGCCATGTAAAATCAGGTAAATTCATAAAATAGGGAAAAAAAAAAATCTAAGTGCAAAAAAAATGTAGACATGATTTTTTTTTCCCACTTAAATTGCTTCACCAATCTTTGCCAATACACCTTAAGAATGAATGAATTACAGATTTTATTTCCAAAATCAAACATGTATCTATGAGTAAAAATGAATGCATTGAATGCACACATGACAAAGTGTGGATATGAATATGGGGTTGAATCAAACTACATCAATTATCCACACAACCTTATACACACCCGAAATCTATTTACATTTGCTTGTGTGTGTGTGTGTGTGAAATTGATATGCTTCCATATAAGAATATATGTGTCCAACCCTTTTGTTCTGGTGAAGCCCATGGCCTCGGGCTCAATTTTGATCAAGCCTGTGTGGCCAAGGGCTTTATCAAGCATAAGGACCTGCGCTAATTTTCTTACCAAAAAAATCCCATGATGCCCTTGGGGTAAGGCGCCCTACAATTGAAGTGCAAGGATTGACACAGTTCTTTAGAGTTAGGTTTCTTCAGAAAGTGGAGTAAAACTTGAAGGAAGATATGGAATCAACAAGCCAAGCAAAGCAAAGCAAAGCGAATCCCATCAGAGTTTTCGAATGTCATTATAATAACTACTACACAAAGTGATCACCCAAACCATGTTTCTCCACACAAAGTTGAGTTTGGGAGTTGTTATGGCCTCAAAGCTTAGCCAGGGACAATGAAGTGAAAGTCAGTGAGTGGGGGACCAGGAAAGTACTGGGTTTAGGTATCCGTAATTGACACACATGCAGCACTCCACTGAAAGTTTGGGGTTATAGGTGTGTGTGTGTGTGTGCGTGCGAGAGAGCCAGGATTCAGTACTTCCTACCTACATTACGCGCTTCTGAGTGATGCATTTTGGTGTGGTTGATTTGGGTTAAGTATATGGCTGCCTACTTCTATCTCCTATTTTTTTCTTAAAGAAAAACACATAGGGAAAATCATACATCTTATTTTGTCTATGAAGTAACATTTTTTGGGGGAAAAAATTTCACACTTTGGCAACAAAAGAAATTGGAAATTTTCTTTTTTTGTGAAAAAAAATCAACAAATCTTGGCAACCAATTATTTATTTATTTATTTATTTTATTTTTAAAATCGTGGTACAAATATGTGTTGGAAGCAAATGGTCATCAATGTGTATTGATGTTTGGACTAAGGCTTGCAACATGAACTTACCACCCTAAAGCACTCCAAGAAATTTCCTATGACATTTTGGAGGGCACCTTATATTCATTTGAATATCACTACATCCCTTATTTCGGAAATAGCCCTCACCTAATTTTAGGAATAAAAGTTGAGGGAACAAAATTCTATAAAGCAAACCCACGCTCCCAACCTCTAAGCAAACAATTGGAGACAAATGTAACCAACCCTTTGGGTTGAAGGGTTTAGGGTTTGATGATTGTATCCATCCACCAATAGGTGCGACTTGAAAGCCATGCTTGAGATATAAACAAACCTTTGTCTTAGGACCAAACATGACACCTAGCCTACTAGGCTCACACAAAGATTATATAAAATTTCCCCTTTCTCTTCACTCTATATGGGGTTGTTGGTCTTCACTCTTCACAATTTAAAGTACCTAACCTCATCCACCTTACCTTATTTACTCACCATCAGCCCCACTCTACCCTAGATCCAACCATGGTTGTAGGTTGCTTGTTGAATAAACAATTCAAGTACCAACATGGATCCTAAACTCCTAAAAACACCTAAACCCTGTTTAGGTTTAGGTTAAAGCCCTATTGCAGGGCATTCCCAAAGTAAGGGACCTAGGATGAGGCGGTAGCCGCCGAGTCCCAGGCCTACATGACAGGCATGAAAGTCCCCACCTGAGGGCTTTACCTATAATAAGTGCAAAAGGTAAGCATTGTCCAGAACCTAAACATGGGTAGCTTACATGGCAAAAGAGGTACTTAGGGTAGTTTACACCTATGAGAGTACCATGCCAATTTCAACAACATTCTAGTGTCCACTAATTATTTTGTTTTGAAGATTCCATTTTTTTTTTAAATTCTTAATTAAGAAATTAATTTGTATATTCTATATTTTCCTTCACAAAATCATTTTTTTGGAAATTTTCAATATTTCTGAAAATTATATAAGTTAGTATTAAAGCTGCCTAGATATGAAGAAGGTACTCCTTACGTAAGAGTGGGACCGATCTAACTTCCACCTACTTATAGGCTTAACATCTCTCCCAATCTTAAGGAATAGGCTTAAGGACCCCCCCTCGTCCCCCACCCCGGAAGGATATTCATGGATATAAGGTGCCCTCCAAATACACTATGAAATTTTTCTCGGGAGGAAAATAATAGGTACTTAGGCTATTTATGTACATGTATTGGGGGGGTGGGGAGGGGGTTGGGCCACATTTTAGGGGGTATTAAACAAGGAAAAAAAACAAAATACAAGTGGGTTTGTGTATAAGCGACAGCTAAGATACAAAAAATAAAATAAAATAAAATACAATCAAAATATGAATATTTAGAAATTTGAATAAAACCCTAAATTTAGGAAGCCAAAGAAAGAAGAAAAGCACGAGAGAGGGGAGAGAGAGAGAGAGAGAGAGAGAAACACAGGCACAGAAGGACAGTGCTGAAGCTCTCATCGATTGCCAAAGATTTCTCGGCCATCTGCAGCGCAAACGTTTGCTGCAAACAATTTTGCAAGAATCCGACATTCGAGAGCTTTCGGGTTATCTAACTTGAGGATTTTTTGAGAGGGAATCGGATTTTTGGGGTATTCTCGGAAAGAAGGAGAAGAAGGGGAGTAGCAGAAACAACAAGGTTTGCTGCCTCTTCTGCTTCTGTTTTGCTGCAACGTTTCTGCACTTGTTTTGTTTTTTTTGGTTTTTTTTTTCTCCGTCGTTGTTATTGCTACTGTTGTTGTTGCTTTCTTTCTTTCTTGCAAAGTCGTCGTGGAATTCTTTTTTTTCTTTGGTCTCACCTTGCCTTCTTCACCTGCTTACCTTGCCATTTGTGTGTGCACTTGCTTGCTTCTAGGTTGTCATTCTAGCGCTTGGTTTGCAATCTCCTGTGTTGCAGGAGTTTTGCTCAATTCCTTTGTGTTGAAAACCAAGGAGCTGCGTTGTGTATTGACCAAGTCGCCTCCAAGAAACTCACGCTTGAGAGAGAGAGAGAGAGAGAGAGAGAGAGAGGAGAGACTACTGGCTTAGTATATTTGTAAGTTGAATTCTGTTTTCTTGCTCGTCTACATAGATAGAGTTGGAAGTTTTCGTCTCCATCTCTCTTATAGTCATGTGCTCAATGCTCTAGGATTGTCAGTTCAATGAAGTGCTCGCTATCTCTCTGTGGTGGCCAAAGACTAAGTCTTCTTCTTCATCAGCCAAGAACCGTCTCTCTACTTTTGTTGTGATGTTCATCAGTCCAATTGACTGTCTCTATGCTGTTCCAATTGCTTCTCTGTTTCTTTCCATATCTATGGATGGACACTGCACTCCTGAGTGCTCTTTGAATGGCAGAATTTTTGGATGCACCTGAATCAATAAGCAATACTTGTGTCATTCAACAAGCTTTACATACATTCCATTTCACTGCAGTACTTGACATTCTCTTCTAGAACTACCTCTGAAGTTTGTTCATTCAATCTGGTTATCATTGTTGCCAGCAATTCTGTGTTTTTATTAATTCTTGTAGTTGTGAATTTGGACAATGCTTGAAAGCTGGAGGTTGGAAACCCACTCACCCCCTTCTTCAATGAATGTGTGGCCTCAGGAGATGAAGTGTGGTTGCCTTTGTTGAACAAAAGGCACCATCAGGGTGGTTGGAAGTTTCTTACACAAAATTCGTATGTCTCTTGCATAATTTGAATGGTTGATGATGACTCTTCTACTGTGAACCAGGCCTTGAATGCTGATTTATTGTTACTTGCATAAAATGACCCTCACTTGATTTCTCTTCTCTTTCCAATGTTGTTAAATTGTAGGTTTTCCTTTGCACCTGTAGACGTGTGTTTCTCTTTCACTATTTCTATACTTGTGCAATGCAGCCCCATGGTCATCTATCTTCCCTGAGTGCTGCTGAAATGACACTTTTTGGGTTGTTTGCCCGTAGTGTCATCCTCCCTCATGCAGTCTCCTACTTTTGTGCTGTTCAGTGTTACTGGTTATGACAGCATGACAGCCACAGACTGCACCAACAGCAGCAGCAGGAGCAGGGAATGATGGAGCTGCATTGTACATGACACCAGCAGAACTTCTGGCTATCCACCATGAGTCCCCCAAGACGTAGGGGGAAGCAAGGCCCCTGTGGTCATTGTGGAATTGAAAGTGAGTTTTGTCTTTCTCTGTGTCTCTGTTTCTGTCTGTCTGTTCACTGTGGTCATAAGGGCTACTACCACAAGCACAGTCTTATCTATACAGTCTCTATTGACTCTCTGAGCCATAAACTGGATGTTTATCAGTTCAGTGGTCAAGAGTCTCCCTCACACTATGCTTCCCACTTATATGTGCAACCTTCTTCATGTGTTCCTTGTACAGTTCCTGTAAGAAGTGTGTGTGTGTGTGTGTTTCTGTTTCTACAGCAACTCCCTTGTGGCGAAATGGACCTCCAGAGAAACCAGTCCTCTGTAATGCATGTGGATCCAGATGGCGCACCAAGGGTACACTCCTGAACTACATGCCAATGCACTCTGGTGGCTTTGGAAGTGCTGGGAGCAAAGAAGGTGTGGTAAGAAGAAAGAAGGGCAGTCACAAACGGTCTTCTGATCCAGCCTGCTCCCACAAGCGCAAGGAGCCATCTGGAGGGCATGTGGAGATCAGAACTCCAGCTTCACTGCACCCTCTCTTGCTCAAGGATGCAGAGGAGGAGCTCAAGACAACATCAAGCTTAGAGTCAGGAGTGTTTGGGCCAGATAGTGATGCTTTGTCCAGAAGTTCTCCAGTTCAGAGTGATTCTTCTGCAGGTTGGCTTTTGTCTCCTCCTAAACCAACCAACCAAGATCACTTCCTCTTTCATTGAATCTTCATGTTCAAACTAATGATTTGGTTTTACTTTTGCCTTACAGGTCTTGGATGGGAAGGGCCTATCCCTTCTAGGAAGCGCACTCCCATGGTCCGGGGTTGCACTTCTCTTGAAAAACTCATCAGCCATTTCCAAGAGCTCATGAATGAGTCTCCACCTCAAAGCTGCCCCACTGCTACAAGCTCTGAGTCAGCAGAAGAATTGCTGGTCAAAGGCACTCCCTCAATAATGACTGTGGAGAAAGGAGTGGACATTGAATTCATACAGCAAAACCCCGTGCCACTGTTGCAGGAGCCTGCTGTTGAGGTTATGTCGTTCTTGATGGAAAGTGCAGGAAATGTGGAGGCCATGCAGGGTATGGATGCAAGATTTAGCAATGGGGTGGTTGTGGAGCCTCTGAATGTGGCGCCAATCTTTCCAGCTCAAGGAAAGGAAAAGCCTATTCACTTTTTGAAGGAGATGGAGGGCATGGGCTACTTGCAATCTGACCATCATTTGGTTCCCAATAAGGCACTCTTGTAAGTATCAAAGCTTATGGCATGCCTGGTATGTCCAATCAATTTCCATGTGCATCTTTCTCTTTGCACTCCTGTGCACTGAGATTTTTCAACATCTATGAGGTTCAGTCCCTGGGACATATACTTCATGCCACATATAGTCCATATGTGCAACACATAGTGTGTGAAACCACTGTTAAATATCCTAAAAGATCAAAGTTGTGTGCAGAGAGAATTTCGCTTACAACAAGCAGGATGTTCTCCAAGGCTGCCAGTCTCCACTTGTCTTTCTGGAGATGAAGGTAAAGCTATTGCTTCCAGCTTCAGGATTATTTTCTTAAGCCTTATAATGAACCCCAGAGGCCTTCCCTGTTCTTCTTCCGGATATAGCAGTGACCCCCAGACTCTTTTTGTACAGGAGATTCTCAATTTTGACACTTACACAGGTCTTCTCACAGACCAAGAGAAAGGTCAGTTGGCAAGGCTTGTATCACCTGTGGACACCAACAGGATTCCAGAAAGGTGAAGTTTCACTTTCAGGGTTTATGGTTATCTCAACTGCTGTTTGTGACTTCTTTCCTCTCTGTGTGAGCCTCCATCATCTGTGCATACCAATGTGGAATTCCTGAGTTTTGTTTTTGCCACTTGAAAGACAATGATTTTCTAATTGAAGGTTTGGCCTGTATCCTATTTCTTCTCATTTTTCATGGCACAATCCTTACATAGTGTATTGCATGGGTTCATTTTAAGGAGCATACCTGTCCTAGTCTGCTGCTAGTCTAGTGTGGTGAGATAGCAAGTTGATAAGCTTGTCTCTATTTTGCAGCCTGAAGGAGATGTTCAACAGTGGGCAGTTTGAAGGGGCCCTAGTCAACTTCCAGCAGCTTTTATCAGAAGGAATGTTTGACACATTAGAACCAGGAATGGATGCTGGTGTCCTTGAGCATTTACAGCAGCTGCTCACTGCCTCAGATCTCAACAGCTCAGGCTGGATGGAAAGATTGTCTCAACTTCAAATTTACAATAAGCACTGGAGTGGATCCTCTGATCTCTCCAAGGTACATACTTTGATTCACACCTATGTCCAAAACAGTTGTAACTTCAAGGGAAACTAAGCACAAATTCAGTATTATGTCAATATCTGCACATGGAGTCTCCTTGCTTCTGGAATGGCATCAATTTTCAATTTTTCAATGCGTTGAGCTGTGTTGGCACAATGCTAATGAATTCCTCACCTGTGCAGAACAAAGAATTGATCAAGGACAAGATGAATGGATGTAGAGTGCCACTGATAGTTGGGTCTGGAAGCATCAAGAACTCTCTAGGCAAGTTACCTGCCCAAATTTGGGCAAGCTTTGGGGAAGTCATATGTAAAGGAACTTATAAGCAAAACAAATGTGGAAGCAATTATTTGCCCTACTGTAGACTTTCACCTCTGAAATTCACACATAGCTTGAAGTTGGGAACAGCTGATATAGGAAGCTCCTCAAATGATGGAGTGATTGCCATTGAAGTGGGGGAAACATGCTTTGCAGACAATGCTGTATCCATGGATGATCTTCCAGACCTCCAAGTTCCTGGATCAGATGGTATGGAGCCAGATTTGCTGTTTGATCTGTCATCCAACATCTTATCATTTCATGAAGCTGAGTTTCTCCAGCAACCGGTTTGGACCAAGAGTAAGGAAGAAAGTGAGTCCAATCAGGTTAGTTGTTTTCTGCAGTTTTTCTGGCCAGTGTTTTTTTTGTGAGTTCCATTTCAGTCATTGGTGATACATTTTCATGTCATATTTTGCCCATGTTGATATAGACAATCTACAATTGGACACAGTGCTGCTTTTATGAGTCTTGAATAGTAAAGTGAACAATCAGAGAGAATAGTGGTGGACTTTACAAAGTGTTTGCAATTTTCATGCAGATTGAAAGTGGAGGTCTAATCATGAGCAACATATGGCACATGGATAATAGCCTTTCTGAGCTATTTTGGAACCCACTATGTGGCAGTCCTGGAAATGGCCTGCCCAATGGAGCTGTACTAAATCCAGGACAAATGCTCATATGAAAGCAGCAACCCTCTTAAGATGGTACTGTAAAATCCAAAAAGGAGAACACCTCTCTTCCTTCCATCTGCTTTCTATTGCATGCCCTCTGGTGATGCCGATTCTTAGCTTTGAGATGATCTGTGGTTTCACCCTTGAAGCCCCTATGGAAGAGGGCAAATATAGTTAAAACACTTCAATTTTTCCATCAAAGAGAGTGTACAATAGCCGCTACCAGATTTGAATCCTGTGTGACTGGTCGCTGGATTGCCAATTGGGTTTTCAGTATATGGCCTGTGACAGTTTGAGCTTAGCTCCTTCAGCATCACCAAATACTTTTGTACTGTAATAAGAGAAATGTTCTGCCTTCACTTGCTGTCATAGAAACACATCCTTCTTCCATTGCTGATTCATTGACTTGACAATCTGCTTGACTCAAACTCTATTGCAGTAGATGAACCCAGAAAGGCAGAGCACTCTTAAGAATTGAAACAAGTCAATGGGTGAAAGATACAAGAATGCTGGCAATCTTTGGCAGTAAATAATTTGAGTTCAAATCTTTTTCCCTATAGTCATCATGTTCTTCATATGGTTTTCATCAAGGAAATCATTTGAGGAAGAAGATAGCTGGTGAGATGCTTTCCCAGCCAAGTACTTCAAATGACTTTCATTGGAGGAAATCATCCAGGGTAAAAAGATGGCTATGGGACGCTTTCCCTATGCAACATGACCCCACTTCCTTGACTTGTCTAAGGGAGGAAAGGGAGTGGGGCCAAGTTTCCCCAACGGAAATGGGAAGTTGGTGCCATGTTTTCCTTGACAAGTTTGGCTACACTTTTCCAACAAAGGTGTCTATTTCCCGATGAACATGTATATATATTCACGAACAATTTTGTGTGAAATCAAATCATTTCATCAACCTTCCCCATTTGCATTTTAACCCCCCAATGCCCCATTCAAGTTGCATTCTAAATCTTGTGTGCATGGTGTTATATGTTCATATTGCATCATTATTGCATTAGGGCCTAGCTTGTTGCACAAACCAAGCTTTCACATGATAAACATTTCTTCCCTCATGTACCTCAAATCCCCCAACAAGCACTCAATGTATTCATCCTCATGCACACACAAAAAACTAATGTTGGTTTCTTTGTAGCTTTAAAGCATGCAAGATAATCACATCATAATAAAAACCCAAGTAGCCTACATCCAACTAAATGAAAAGGCTTCGATGATTAATAACCCACCATGTTGTTCATTGAATAAATCTTCTTGTGCTCATTAAACCAAGTCTTATGAATGTCGTTTTGCTAAGGCATGCAAATTATGATGAATGTGCCGTCAATGAAGTCAATCCAATCAAGGAATTGAATATTTTGATCAATAGTGTCAATTTTTCCTAGACAATTGATCATTAAATTTATCTCCAATTATCTCATTAATGCATGAAGCAATGAAGATGGTATCATTGTATAATACATTCTTGGACTAATCAATTACACATGAATGGATCATGATAACATTATCATGTTTCATGTACAAAATAAAATTAAAAATATGTTATTCAAACATCAAGTTACATAGGTACCCAAAAACATCATGAACCTCACATGTACAATTATTTTTAATTGATTTTTTTTTTGAAATTTTGTGAATTTGTACTACAATTTTCCCAATTAAATATTTTTGGAAACATTCTCCGATTTTTTGAAATCAAAAAATTGAAAGAAAAAAAAAAATGTAATTCATGTGTGAGCTACAATGGTGGGGACCATAAGAGCTACTAACTCCTCAAATTCCTTCAAGGTGAAATTGGTGAGAGTTTTGAATAAACTTGGTGTGGTGGGCATTATGGCCAACACATCATATACATCTACGTTCGGACTGGCCTACACCCTCTTCAAAATCATTGGCATTGAAGAACTCCAAAAAATTTATAACAATAAATACGTCTACAAAAGTCATCTTGTTCACCCTATCCATGTCTTCATCATTATTAGAAAGTAGAAAAACTAAAATTTTCATTTCAACCAAAAGACCTAAGCGGACCCCCAATTGAACCAAGAAACCCAACTAAATTCCCATTGAACCAAAAAAACTATCATTTAAATAATGAAGCCATGAGTTTCAAGTCTTTAGAATAATAATAAAAACGAAAAATGTGGGAAAAATCCCATTTACATTATTTTTTCTTACACCACACCTTAAGAATTAAATCAATTAGGATTAAAATGATGTAATTAAGTTAATGCCATGGTCTTTAGGGCTAGGTTTTGGACATGGATTGTGAGGTTTTGCAGTTTGGCACACAAATATGATTTTGGGTTTTGGTGAACAAACAGGGTTTTGGGGTTTGGGTGTGTGTGTGTGTGATGGGCTTTAAGGTTATGGTGCACGAATGGGGTTTGGGGGAATGCAATGGGTTTTAGGGTTTTGGCAAACAAATGGGGTTTTGCAGTTTGGGGGTGTGTGGTGGCTTTTAAGGTTGTGGAGGAATGAATGAACTTTTGGGGTTTTGGTGTGTGCCAAAACACTAAAACCCTAACTTTAAGGTACTTTAAGGTACATTGAATATCAAGGGTACAAACATTAAACCCTAATATAATATAAATTTAATCCAGACCCTAATCTTTAAAAAGTTGTTCAAATCTTAATGCTACAAAGTCTTAGTCGAAATTCTAACCTTAGAAAATCTAGGTTTCCAAAAGTTTAAGTCCAAACCTTAACCTTAAAAATCTAAGCTTCCAAAAGTTTAAGTCAAATCCTAATGTTAAAAAAGTTGTTCAAGTCATAATGTCAAAAAACCCTAATTCAAACCCTAACTTTTAAAACAATTTAGGTTGTCAAATTTTATTTTAAACCTTAACCTTAAAAAACCCTACAATATTTAGGTTTTCAAAAATCTAAATGCAAACCCAAACCTTTAAAATGTCGTTTAAACCCTAGTGTTAAAAATCTATGTGTAACTAGTCTTTTTTTTAACATGTTTGTAAGTCTCATAAACTTTTTGAAATAAATAAATGTGTCTTGTGTTGGTATAACAATATTTGTAATATATTAATTTAAGATTTTGAAAATTTTGAAAGTAACTTATAAAATATAAAATTTTTTTTTAACATTTGAAAAAACTCATGATCAATGTTTTCGTAATTGAAAAATGTTATCAAATCATGTAAAACCAATGCTTATCTTGTTTAACATTGTTTTAACACTATATTGACCAATCTTATGTTATCGCATTTGCTTGTCAAGACCATTTAAAAAGCATAACCAACTCCTTTTATCTCATTTTTACATTGTGACATTTTGTTTTGTTAAATGCATATGTTTTATCATTGTAAAAATCATAAATTTTTAATGTATAGTTTTTGTAATCAACCCTAGTTTGACACATCATCTTATCAAGCAAACCCTCTATTTTGTAAGCAATCACCTTAAATGATAGATGAGACTCCTATTAGTGCGCATGTTTTCAAGCAAATTTTGCCAAGTTTGTTTTCATAGCCAGACTCACCCATTGATAGCATACTTGACAAAATCTACATCAATTGGTTTGGATGTGTTAGGGTTTTTTCATTGGGGGAAGAAGCACCATATGCTAGTTCCACTTTTGGTTCCTTCAATTTCACTTGTAATGTGAATCATCCATAGAAAACATGGTTGATGTTTGAATCCAAACTTGGCTACCACCTTGTCATGGGGCCTTTATTTTGAGGAATGCCATCCTAGGGCTTTATCATACATGTTTACAAGTTCAAGCAACAAGGTAATCTTAATCCTATTGCCTTTGAAAATCAGTTTGTTTCACTATTCTACTTTATCACTTTGGGTACAACAATACTATTTTTTTTTTAAAAGCTAAGAGTCAAACTTATTTGATCACAAACAAAATAGCCATATCCATCAAAAGTAATGCATTGCAAGAAATTTTCTTAATGTGTTTGGAGAGCACTTTATATACATGAATTCCATCCTAGAAAAGAGTTGGGGATCTTACGACTACACCTTAAGAGTGAGAGAATCATTATGATTGCTCCTTGCCTTAAGGCGTAGGTGTAAGGACCTTCCCCTTCTTGTCCCTTGTGATATAAGTATGTTAAGTTCATGGTAGTTTAACCAAATGCTTTATGTGTAGGGTAAAGCCCAAGGGTAAGGGCATTACTTGAACAAGGACCCACATGCGTTCTTACTCAACAATTTTTATTTTCTATTTTCAAGGAGTACTTGTAAGAACCTAACTCTTCTTGTGCCTATGTGATTTAGGTATGTCAAGTTCATGATAGCACTAACCTTGTGCTTTATGTGTAAGATAAATCTCAATGGTGAGGGCATTACTTGAATAAGGGCTCTTGTAAGTTCATACTCAAAATGTGCACTTGGCACATTTTGGGAATGTCTTGCACCTTTGTGGCTTAACCCATTGTAAAACATTCGTGACCCCACCATGTTGCTTTACACTACAATAAAAGCATTAAAATGTTAGGGTGATGCACCTATAACTCCAAGTGCTTTAGAATCATAACTTACTTTTTGCAAAAAAACAAAATAGTAGTTCACCAAGCACCTTGAAAGACTGGGTGACCAATTGAGTTTTGAAAATTGCAGACTTCTTATCATCAAATTTCCTTTAGGTGGCGTCACACATGTTGCACTAAGGTGCTGATCCAAGAAAAAGTCTAATACTCCCCTTCAAATGTTCCAATTCTTAAGCATTTCATTATATATATGATTAAATAAAATAAGAGTCAAGTGACCTAAACATCAATTTGGTACCAAATTATTATTATTTTTAGTATTACTATTGGGGCACAAATGAGCATTCCTTCATTCACTGTGAAGAAAAGGACAATGGTTTTTTCTATTTTTCAAAAAATGAACTTTCCACTAGATAATTATCTAACTTTTTTATATTCATATAAAGTCATGCTGTCTTTGTGTCTTTGGGCCTGATTTCACCCCCTATCCCCTCTCGCAGTGGTATCCACAAAGTAAGGAAATTTTATCAAATCTCAGTATGAAATCTTGAAACTCAGCGTTTAATGCACAAGGGTTCGAGACTAATTATAGTAGTAGTACAAGGAAGAGCAGTGTAAATAGATGTGGAGAGGCCCAGGAAAAAGGAAAGACATCGTGAAACTCAATTTAGCACCAAAATTGATGGAAAAACTAGTTTGGGTCCCAGTTATTTTGTTTTGTAAAATTTTCGTTCCCAGTTACGCGTTTGATGCCCTATTATGCCAAAACTGGCTGTTCTCGCCCCCTAGTCGAGTGACTTTACCAATAACTCTATTAGATTGGAACTTTTGTGATAGGTACACCTTACAAATTAGGTCACCTAAAAGACTTGGTCATTGGAACTTGATTGGGTGCAAATTTGTAAAAGGCTGTTTTTTGAACGTTTTGGCATTGGGTGAAAATGCCCCCCTTATAATTTTCAGAATGCCTCTTCTCTTAGATCTTACACATAAAGCATCGACATTTTTTATTTTTCTTGTATTTTTAGGGCACACCCTAGCTTGAATCTATCTTATTTGACTTTCTTTAACAATTTGTACCTCAAATTTTTATTTTATTTTATTTTATTTTATTGAATTTTACAAATAATCATTTAAAAAACAAGAAAAAAAAAATACCATTGCTTTACATAGGAAAAAGTCTCAATGAAAGGCTTTCAAATTTTCGACCTCCCTAGACTTATGGTACCCACCTTGAGAATCTCAAATACAAAAGGTCCCCATAGTAGGACCTTCTCTTATACGGGTCCCAATTGTGATCAAAGTCTGACGTGGTCTCCACGTCAGCATACTAACTCAATCTTAGCTGATGATGTCAGGATTTATAGCAGCAACAGCCATCCAGATGGCACCACACTCAGCCAACCACGCGGCACCAAAATGGCAGCAGCCTGCTTTTTTTGCTGCCTATATATTAAAAATTAAAAAGTGTTAAAAATCAAAGTGCTCTTAGAAATTTTCATTAGCCAAAACTCCAGAAAATTTTAAGAAAATTTTCTCACATTTCTTTTACATGGTTCAAGTATGGTAGCCAAAAATTATAGAAAGATGTTTCTACGAAATTTACTTTCATATTTAGCTTGTAGCCAAATTTGGCTAAATCTTCATCTGGATCCTAGCCACTGTGACTACATCAAAGAAATTGACCAATAAATAACGCTGAAAAGTGCCACCTAAAGAATTTTTTTTATGTTTTTCTTTTTCTGGCGATTGGAATTTTCTTATAAAAAATTCTACGAAAATATCCCAATCCCGCAAGGTTCGCCGATCTGTCGGAATCACGTAGGTACCTAGGCTTCCTGTTCCTCCGCGCGGTCGGAAATGCGTACCTACCTACCTATCGTCGTGGCCCAAGTGCAAAGGCAGAGGACTCGACGACCAGAAGCGTTGCGAAGGGAAAGGGGAAGCGAAGGGGCCGTGTGTTGCTGTGACGAATGTGGAAGAAATTGCAAAGAGTAGAGCACAAGAACAAAGTATCAAATCCGTAGCTGCTTTGAAGTTGGTGAAATTTTGGAAAAGATCGGGGTGGGAGATCAGAGGGGGAAAAGATTTGAGATGGCCGGGGTACAACACCAGCAGGCGGATATCCCGTTACGCATGGAAGCCGTCGGGCTTTCTGATGATGCTGGCCATAACCTGAAGTTGAATCAAGCCACGTTCTTCCGTTGTGTAGAAGACGACAACGCTCACACGCTCCAGGCGATTCTCAGGAACCGTAAGGTTGACGTGAATGCTTACAATGATGAGGTAAGACGGAAATTTTTCATCAATTGTGTGTTGAGAACGTGTGTTTGTTTGTTTTGTCTCTGCTTATTTTGAGATCGAATGTTGTTGCGACCAGTCACTCGGAATTTTCCAGTTCTTAGAAACAGGCCCGCGCATCTTTCTACAAGAATCGAGATTCTCTGCTTTGTTCTCTGGAAGCCAAGAAGATCTCGCATTCTGTAAATAATTGGAAGTTCTTCTTTCTCTTATCGATTTTGTCGTGTACTTGTTGGATTTTCGATCTGTTCAAATATGCGCGTACAGATGATGCTTGGGGGGCGAGTGTAATGAAGAGCCAATATCAGATACTGTTCCCTTCCGGGTGACGGCTATGCTAAAGAAATCTGAAACCTAAGGAAGCCGCTGGGGAGTTTCTGAGTGAATCTTATGTTCGTATTTGTGGCCATCGTCTAAGAGAAAGGAGAGAGATTAACATCCAGCTGATGCTTGAGAAAGGCAAATGGACGACAACAACAGCAGGGCAGGAAGGCAGGGATTTGATGACAGAATTAGGAGGATTGCATGATCTTACTTACCTGAGGCTATTGTAGGTCTTTGCAAACTGTTGCCTGAGCCATGTTCTAGGGAGAGAAAGACTTAATCAGCCTGGGTGAATTGGGAGGGAGGCCAGAGATTAACGACAGTTCTGGTATGCAGGGCGTGACAGCACTGCATTTGGCCGTGTACAAGTACGAGAACAGCCGAAGTTTGGAGATAACAAAGATATTGCTTGAGAATGGCGCTAATGTGTCCATTAAAGCAGCAGTTCCACCATCAGCACACAAGATCTCGGTTGTCCGCAAGGACAAGAAGTCACCTCATGGAGAGATTCTGTTGGAAACCAGGAGAATTACTCTTGGCCAAAAGACTGCACTGCTCCTAGCATTGGAGTTGAAATCATCTCTCTATCTCCGGGGTATTTGACAAACTCCTTTATCCCTCCAGATGCATCTGGTTCCAATCTTTGAGCTTGCTGGAAACTATGACTTGCTAATTCAAACAGTCAATTTGAGCACATTGAGCTGGCTCCCTCAGGAAGTTAAGAGAACTGAATGGATCTCTGATGTGCACAGTTATTGCAAGAACCTTAATTTTATGTTGATCTCTGCCCTATGGATTCAGATGCGCTCATACTATTCAGATTATCTGGAGAATTTTAGGTGTTTGCTGCTGGCCTTTTCAGGTAGGTGATTCTTATATTTGGTTTGCAATGTATGGTGCTGTAATGAATGGTTGAGCCTCTTACATTTGAGCAGGCTGGGAGTATCGGCATTGGGATGACATGCTCAACCTGCTTGCTGGAGCAACCATCGATCACTACCATGAAAAGAAGGAATCTGCCTCACTAAGACCACTTGCTGCTGTCCAGCAGAACTGGGCAAAGGTGTTTGAAAGTGGAAAGCATGAGTTGGTTGAAGTGTGGGCAGAGGGAAAAAGCATCACTGTGCTCAAGCTCCTCCTATCTGGGGCATCAAAGGTACGTCTGGTTCTTGTCCATGTATCCCTCTCAGTTTTCCAAGCCTATAAATGGGGCATCATGACTCAGAAAAAATCTAAAATACTATTGGATCAAATTAAGAAGTGAGTTGCTTCAGTTTGGGCATATTTTGTACTGTTTTTGCCTTTGTTAGTTTTGACTGGAGAGTCTGCTTTGAGGTGTACATCTTCTTTGAAGCTGATTATAGTTGCATTTTGCATCTGACATTCGTGTTTTAGTGGTGTCCTCTTATCAAAGATCTACACCTTCCAGTGCAGGTTTAGGCTCTTTTTAATACATTATTGCAGAAAATACTGTCAGTACAAAAATGTTTGGTTCATATCAACTAAGCATCAGTTGGATCAGTTGACACATAGCTCCTGTTGTGTAAGCTAGATATTTGAGGATGTTAATGTTTTTTGTATCATTATTTACAGGTCCTGAAATTAAATCTTGAGAGTGCAGCAGCATCATATTCTACTCGATTAGATCTTAATGAAGCATCCTTCAATGTGGTGAAAGCTATGCTTGCCTTTCTCTACACTGGTGAGGTTGATCATCAGTTCATGGAGCAGAGGGGTCTTGATCTTCTACTTGCAGCTCACAAGGTAAGAATATATCACCTGTATGTGGATGTAGCTCAGGGCAGCAGTATTTTGATATATTTTGTGAGTCACAAACCTTGACATCATTGGTTTGAGTGAGTTGGGCTATTGTGTTTCCAGAGTCACATTCACTTTTGAGGGATGCCATACAAGATGTGAAGTGTTGATGCTGTAACACCCATGGTTTTTGCAGTATGGCATAAAGAGCTTGATCTTACTTTGTGAGGACTCAATCCAGGCTACACAAGGTAATCCATATTATAGCACCAATCCTTTTAATGGTTTTAAGTTGCTTATGTTTTGATTGGAAGCCTGACGCAGTGTGCCTATGATCAAACATTCTTTCAGATAATTGGATAAAGCTATTGTCAGTGGCGTTGGAGTGCAACTCAGATAACCTGATATTGAAGTGTGCAAAGTCAATTAAGGGAGTAATGGACAAGCGACACGAATCTTCCCATGTTCTCAGGAAAAGCTTCTCAGATTCCCAAAACAGCCCGAACCAGCTATTTTCTTCATAACCAAATTTCTTGGTTCAGCTGTTGCAACAACTATGACCTGTTTATTGCTATAGGTGCAATCAATGTTGCTAACGAGCAGAGCATTGAGCAGTCTCTATTCCATGGTTCATAGATCTCTGGCAACTATGGATCATGTTCAAAACCAGAGGTGAATGGAGTGTGCAGAATGAAAGGTATGCTACTACTAATTAGCATGGTTTACTGTTGAGAGACACAGATGTGTAGTAAGGTTGCAGGCCCTATAGCTGAGGTCTACCTCAAAAAACTTGGTTGAAACCATTGGTATATATATACCCTTGCACGAACATATATAATTCACTTTTCAGAAACATTTCAACTTAACACAGCGAAAATTGTCATGAATCTGTGGAAAATAAATTATGGATATGGATCAATTCCTAAATTGCTTAAATTGGTTAACTAGGGTGGATCCCACTGTTCTTTCATTTTGTGAGGAAGAATTGCATTGTGTTGTAATATATATGTAGGATGGTATTGGCTGGTGTAGCAAAAATGGGTGATGAATATAGTTAGCAACAATTTGAAGCAACCTTGCCTTATTGTACATTTGTACTTGTACAACTGAGTTAAAGAGGGTTATTTTTGGTCTACAGTTCGTCGGAATAATTTGATTTAGATTTTAGACAGAACAGAGTAGTCCATCATATCATCAGCCAGTGTAGGTTGGGTATCAGAACTTGGGTGAGAACCGGTCACTTGAAACCCTTTCACATTTAAAATAATAATAATAATTTATACCTTATCAAGGTATTAATAGATAATATGGTCAAGGTATTAATCAGTAGTAGTGGGTTAGTGGGTGTTAAGTAGGGTTTAGAAAAAAAAGTTGGGTTTAGTTGAAGGCGATGCCAGGGTCAACTTAGCAACATTTGAATACATGGAATCCATAGCATTGTTCTTCATTAGAGTGAATGTGACAATGTAAAGAATGCCATGGATTTGAATTGTGAGATCCTTAATGAGGCCTACTAGTTTTGTGATGGTTTAATAAGTCATCCTTAGTGTATATGGTGTTGGTTTAAGACTTGGGTGACTTTAACCACTTTTTAAGTTCCTCCATCATGATGTTGACTCTAGATCCTTCATCCAATAGGACATCTTTGATAATGTTTTTACGAACATGGATGTGTATCACAACGATGTATCCATAGCCATCAAGCTTAAGGTTTGGTCTAATGGAATAACAATTTTCTTAGCAAGAGACTGTTTAGCAATAACATATTGTTTCAAATCAAGAGCAATTTTGAACATCAGATCCAAGGTAAGCATTGTTTGCTATCCAATAATTGCTACCTTATTTCTTCAAAAATCAAAAAAAATCTTGTAGCCTCATTTTTTGTACTACCAAATTAGGATTTTTGGTGATGGTGTTGAAATTTTTAATTCTAAGTGTTCCAATAATATCTTGGATACTCACCCCACTTTTCATAGAAGATGGAAGTTCTAGTGGAAGTTATTTGTGCTACATGCTTTAGATAGTTGTTTCAAACGATTGTTGAAGTTTCTCCTCTTGTCATTTGGCAAGGCTTTTATTCTTTTGAAGTTTTTTTTCTTTGAATACCACATTTTTCGATATCTTACTATAGGTAGTCACTACCAAAACCATATTCATAACAACATTTGTTGTTTTTTCCCTAAACATTACATGGGCAATCTCTTTATGTGGGTAGTCATAAAATTTATGATCCATTGAATTGTAGATGAAACACCAATGTATGATGGAATTGGATTCATTACCATTTCCTTGATTCCTTTTGTTACCAAATTTATTTCGAGTACTTCCATTAGACTACGTTGAAACTCCATTCACTAAAACTTTTTTTGTCCTTCAGCTTGTTGTTTTGGATTTTTATATTTTAGTAACAACATTCCTTAAGATGTCCCAGTTTGTTGCATTGTTCACAAATCAGATTTGTCTACTTTCCATAACTGATTTTTTTTTGTTTAATAGGTGGTTCCAAGAATTTCCTATATTCATTTGCATCTCTCATGTTTTTGTAGAAGTGACTGCAATTTCCTTTTGTTCAAACAAAATGTCCTTCTTCATTCTCATTGTGGTTATCCAAAAAGAAGGCTACAAACCTATTTGAAATAAAGTGGATAGCAAATTGTTGTTTGCCCTATTATGAAAGTAGTTTGCTCATTTCAATATATGTTCAAAATATATTTCAACCTTCTCGTCGCCCCCTTACTTTATCATTCACAAAACCATGTGCATTTGTTTGTTTATCTATACCTTTTGGTAATGTTTGCAAAATGTTATTTCTAATTTTTCAAATTTGTAGACGAGTAAACTTCGCATAAATTTTTTGCCCCACTTCAATATTGCATCGCAAAGGGTAAAATAAAACAAATGTATAATGTTGCATCATTCCTTTCCCCATCAGCTTGAATGACCTTGCAAAACACTTATACATGAACGTTGGGGTCCGTCCCTGACGCATAAATTGGGTAAGGTAAGGTATTATTGGTATGCCATTTCCTCCTAAAGGTCCATCATCGCCACCACTAAAAGGTCTAACAATGTCATCAAAAGACCACCACCACCTCCAATTAAAGATGGTTTTGTGTTTTTTTTAATCAATATTCACCATTCTAATAAAAAATATTGGTAGCAACCTTGGGTTGTGCCTCCTTTTTAAAGGCGTATTATCATTATTAGAAGTTTTTTAATGTTTGAAATTATCCCAATTTATGCAACCCCCAAAATCAACTTGGTGTTAAAACAACATTAGTAATAAGGTCGACGATTTGAAGTCAAATGGTAAAAACAATCCCCATGCCAAGATAGTTTGGCCAAAAAATGGTGGGTATGATCCAATAGGAAAAAATAGAAAATTTGGATTTCTTATCAAATTTTATTCAACAACATTTTTGGTAGTCATGATAGAAACTAAAACAACAATTGGTTTTTTACAAGGTGATTTGGGTACTGCAAATGGGAAAGTTAGTGGCTCGACATTTGGAATTAGATTTTGAACAAGAATTGGTGTTGTAAAAGAAGGTATATTTGACACAAAATAAAATAAAATGTTGATAGCTAAAACTTGATTAGATTCATAAAAGTAACTTTTTACCACATGACCAAAACCTTAACAAAAGTACATATTCAAATTAAATGAAGAAAAATATCAACATTAGAAACAAATGTTACCAAAATTTCTTATTAGAATTTGTCCTCATTTGAACACTAGTACAAAAATGGGGTACTATTCACTAGTTTAAATCACTGTGGACCTTAAAGGTGAAATAGATTCGTTACACCTTACTGATTGCACCTTGGTTAAAGTTATTTTATGATAGAATCATTATGTAAACATCATGTTTCATTACTAATTGACATAATTCATTATTATAATTTATTGTGATAAATATTTTTTATTTTTATGTTGTTGTTTTAAATATTCTAAGTTATTTTACCCTATGTTATTTTAAGCTACACTATTTATTATACGTTATACCCTAAATTATTATAGATTATTCAATCTTAAAGTATCTTAACTTATCATAGGATTTTTATTTTAAATTATTTTAAATTAAGCTACACTATTTAACTAACCCTAGGTTATACCTCAAATTATTTTATTTTAAACTATTATATGTTATTTCAAGTTATAGCTTAAGTTATTCAAGGTCATTTTATTTTATGTTATTATAAGTTATTTTATCCCAAGATATAATAACTTTAAATAACCTAAAATAAAATATAATAACCTAGAAGGTAAAATAACACATAATAATTTAAAGTGGAATAATTTAGGATAAAATAACTTAAAATAACCAACAATAACTAACAATAACATACAATAAAATAGCCACGAATAACTTAGGGTAAAAAAGAATGTGCATAATAATATGTGATGACAAAAAAATATCATTCATTTAAAAAGTGGTTCAATGTTTAAATCTTAAACCTTGCCAATAATTGTCAATTAATTGCCTATTGTAAAATACCATAAAATAGCCAACAATGGCTTATGATATAATAACTTAAAATAGTTTAGAATAACCTATGATAAAATAGCCAAGAATACCCAAAAATAGCCTAAGGTGAAAAAAAATGTGCATAATAATATGTGATGATAAAAAAATATCATTCATTTAAAAAATCAATGGTCAAGGGTTTGTTATTTAAACACGGAGGTGAAAGGAAGTGAATGGTTCAAACTTTCACACTTGCAACCTAAGTTGGTGAATAAGGTGTTTAGACGAGTTAGGTTTTTAGCTTATATTAGGTAGTCTAATGAAAGTTCCTAAGTACTTAACTTAAGTTTATAATTAATTATTAATGAATTTATTATTGATGATTTAACTATTAATGAATTTGATTTAACTACTGGCAAATCCAATTAGCTATTACTAAATTCACTTGTCTATAATAACTTGTCTTTGTTTACTAGGGTTTTGCCCATTCATTTGTCCAATTTCACTCAAAATTTACTAAAACACAAAGTGAATTTGGACGCATATTGGTGTAGTCAAAATATTCATCTTTGAAGACTACGGATTTTGTTCATCATTGGAAAAATCCTTTTCCTAAAATTGACATAATTCTTCCAATCACTTTTTAAATCAAATAATTTGACTTTCTTTAACATGTCAACTGGCACAATGGTCTCATGGTACCTAAAAGCTTGGTTTTCAATAGGTTCCCAAATTGGTTCTCACAAAGTTTTTTGTTCAATATTAATATGTCACAATTTTAATGGATTTTTTCCTTTAGGTTTCTAATTTATTTTTTTGGTAATGTCTTCCAAATTATCCTCTCCTTATTGTGAAAGGTTACAACTTCCTCAACGTTAATCTTCAGTAGTTCAACACCTTTCAAATTTTTCGAATGCTTTATTTTAACATTTTTTTGCAAAATTTGTTTGATTTTTTTCTTCATGTTTTTCTGTTAATATTGTTAGCATACTACAACAACTAAAAGAATTGCAAATTATTATTTATTTTTATTTTTTTCAAAATTCAACAACACAAACATAAATTATGTGAAAAAAAATCCACATTATTTTGGTAAAGATAAATAGTTGTAGTCAATATTTTAGAAAAAAAAAAGACAATGAACATAAAAAGTTTAATATACACAATATAATCACCAAATGTTAAGGCCACCTAGTGAATTATTAGATTTGGTTGTGAAAAGATGTAGGAACAAAATATAAAATCTACTTTTGCAACATAAGTAAACAAATAACTTAAATATTTTCCTATCAAATTAATAGAAAAGAAAAAACAAACATTCAACAAAAACAAATACAAGTTCAAAGACCATACATTAGAAGAAAAAAACAAATATGTGACTAACACATACAACTAATTGCAACTATTCAGTTTCGTAACAAAATTTTTTGCCCTTTACAACTAATGTGACATCATGTTAATATCAACTGAGTCACCTACAACTATCATACAACTACTCTATGACTAAATTGGTTTACATCTATATATGAATTGGATTTATCATCCAAGAGTAGCCATTTAAAGTCCCATAAATCCCAAGTGAAGAGGTGTTTAATCATAATCAACATATGTTTATATACATTAATTACAATAATTATTTGGCTTATGATTAAACTTAATATTCATAACTTTTAATTTATATTTCAAATTAATATTCAAAATATTCAAAATATTTTTTTTGTAAATAAAATCATTGATATGATTATTGTAATTATATTAATTTCATTACATTAAATTACTTATAATTTCAAATAAATTACATATAGTTCCAACATAAAATATTTTGTAAATATTTTTACATTTTAAATAAGAATAAAATCACTGTAACTAATGTATAATTATTGTAAAATAATTATTATTATTTTACTTATACATAATGTATAATTCAACTTAATTATTCATAATTTTAAATTCTAAATCCTTTTAAGATTAAAATATTGCCACTATAGTTAAATGAATTAATTTAATTCTATAATTGTATGAATCACATTTAGTATACTAGAATATTTAATTATGTGCTTACAATATACAATCATTATTATATCATAAAATTTTAGAATAATTTTACTACAAATTGCAAATAATTATTATTTTTTAAACTTATTTTTTACTCATGCTTATTTAAAATGAATAAATATTATTACAACATACATTTTCACATTAATTAAAATGATAGTTCCCAATCATAAAAAAAAAACTATTGTATTTATACTACTTATATTTTAATGATAATAACTAAATTTTGTATCCACAATTGAAAACTTATGTCTTATAATAAAGATTTCTATTTCATAATTTTATAATAATCTTAAAATAATGAAAAAAGTTGATGTAATTTCTGATTTAAAAACAAAGATACACTCAATAATTGTATGTACTAATCATTATTTACTTATTTACAATAAATTGTTAATATAAAAACATAACATTTTATATTATTAATTATTAATTTATTGTAACATAAAATCATTATAATTACTTTATTTATTTGTAAATTAGAATTACAATACTTGTATAATTGATTTATAGTTAAAATTTATTATTATAATCTTTAATTTATAATTTAGTTCTTACTTAAGTTTCTAAAATAGTCATAAATTAATTAAAATAATTAATGTTATGACCATAACCATAGATTCCAATAGTAGAAATTAAAATATTTCTTTCTTGTAACTACTTGTCCATAATATATCATTTTTATAAATAATTATAAATGATTATAATTATTAGTTATAGGTTACACTAAATAGTTATTGTTCCAATATAGATTTTTATATTATATAATTTATATCATTACAATAAAATAAATCAATTACTGTAATTAATTTGACATTACTTTAAAATCATTGTAATTACTTCAGATAGGAATTTATTATATTATATTCATAATTATTTTCTAATTGAACATAATTATTCACAATTTGTAATTTATAACTTTAAATCTGAATTAAAAATTTGGAAAAATTATGATGTAGTTAAAATAATTATTTTAATGATTGTAATTGTAGGATCTATTATACAGTAATTTATTTTCTATTTTCTAAATTCTGTAATTACTTATGTATGATAAATGTTTCTATAATAATATTATAGTTATTAAAATATATATTAATATATGTTTAACAGATTATTGTATTTATAGTTATTAATTACCAATAGAAAAAATAAATTTACTTGACCAATAAAACTTTTACAACAATAAATGTAATTATATTGTAATTACAACAATTATTTTATTGTTAATTTTTAAATAAAAAATTTGTGTAGAATTTTTTTCTATTAGTAGTTATTAGTTCATTATTTTTAATTTGAAATAAATATTTAGAATAGTTATGTTTTTTGTATAGTAATTAAATTATTTTTACGTTAATTATATTATCTATATTTCGACCAGATTTTTAAAAGTGAAGAAATATTTTTGAATATTTTAATTCTTTATTTTTTTTAAATTTATGTATTGACAAGTTGTGAATAAATAAATAGTTAGTTAGCTAAATATTAAGAAGTTATTAATTATTTAAATAGTTGATAGTGAGTATTTAATATTTGTAATTTATAATTTGTATTATATATATATATATATAATTTAATTATTATTAATGAAATGATTATCTAATTATTTAATGAATCATGTATTTGAATTATTTAAAAATATAAAAACTAAGAACAAAAGGCATGAGGAAAATTCTAAAGTTGCAACTTAGTTTGTGAGGAAGTTACAACTTCAAAACTTATCCCATATTGTTTATTCTGCAATCCTAGTTTGAACATTATATAAACAAGGGGTGTGATCATCTAATTTCACATTAAAATATGTGTGCACATGATATGAACCAATAAAAAGACTTAACCCAAAACAAAAAAAAAAATTATGCACAATTTTAAACTACGTACCTCTCCAACCTACTTATTTATTTAGTTAAGTAGGTGCTTAGTTTGACTACCCACCTAATTCAGCTTATGTACCTACCTACTTAATTACCTACTTATATGAGTAGGTATTTAACCTAGAAAGGTAGGACCTATCTATTTACATTTTTATCTAAGTAGGTAGGTAGGTATGTAGCCTAAATTTGTAGGCACCAACTTATGTACCTACCTAGGTACCAACCACCTTAATATTAATATTTTGTATGAAATTCATTTTTAAATGTCACATGGCATATTTACACTAGGCCATGTGTTATAATATAAATCATCCAAACATGTGAATGGAATGTCTTAGATTATTTCAAAATAATAATAATAATATGTATTTTAAATAATTAAATATTGGGATATGTGATAGCACTTCATTTGCCTTTGATAGTGACTAAAATAGTCTTATCTTAATCGCATGTGACAATACGTATACCACGGAGTCAAAGGATGAATTTGTATTATTGATTTTTTCTTTCATCTAGTACCCCTTGTTGTTTGTGACTAATATTGCATGCAACTTATCCAAGGCAACTAAAGGGATTTTAGTTGCAAATGTCACTTGCAACTAAAATTTAGTTATAGAAACCAATCGAAAATATTTTTATTTTTTTTGGTGTTACAATGAAGAAACTACTTCCAACAACAATTGAAAAAAATAAATTTTAGAACATCAAAGCACACAAGAACTTCATAAATTTATATTAAAACACCTTTTTTTTACATTCAAAAATTGAATGCCTTAAATACCTTTAAAAAAACTATAGCAAAACAATGGAATAACTAGTTAACATATTCCCCAAAAAAATTGTTTTAAAAATATAAATACAAATCCGGTATAAAAAACCCAACGGTACAAAATATAATTAATGAAAAGTTGATAAAATAATTTTAATATAAAATTTAGTAAAACAAATCCATTAAACTTTTTACCTTCAACATAGGTATAGGCCTAACGTAGGTGCCTAGGTCTAACCTTAGTTTAAGCCTAAGTTAAATGGCCTATGTTTAAGCCTAGCCTAGGTTGTTAGTTCTAGACCTAATGTATGTTTAGGTTAGGTGGCCAAATACCACGTGGCCTAGCCTATGGATGTGGATGTGCCACATGTCATTCAAATATTTGTTGATTTCAAATTTTGTGAACGTGCCACATATGTGTCATTTAATCATTTGTTGACCCCAAACTTTGTTAATGTGCCATGTGTCAACATTATGAATGTGCTAGGTGTCACCAAACCACTGGTCTTTAACTTACATAGTTATAACCTAGTCAAAATTATAATTAGATTTTTGGCTAATTCATGCCCAATTAGTGAATGAGGTTCAATCATTGGTCAAAAGCAATTGAAAAAAATTCTTGATTATAGTGGTATGCAATTTACAACTAAAATAATAAGTAATGGCTATTGTTACAGTGTTGACATGTGGTTAATATTTTCAACTAGAATATGATTTTTGACTTATCAATTTTTTTAGTTTGTAGTTGAAAAAAACATTTCCTAATGGCAAATGGGGGCTTGTTTTTACTAGTGACCAAACTAGAGGTCTCTAATGTTGATGTTCAAATGTCATGTGTTGTGCATGAGATGTTAATAGAACAAATGATCTTGGAATTGAATAAATGAAGATGGTGTAGAGTTTAAATGGAAATTGACAATTTTATTGTTTTAATTCTTGCCTTTGTTGTCTATTTGAACCTATGTAGGCCATTATTATGCCCATTGAACATTATCTTCTTTAATCCAAAAGCATGTGTGGTAGGTTGCATGTTTAAAAAAAAGCAAACATGTGCAATGGTTCATTTTGAAGTTTTATTGCTACATAACATGTTGCCAATTATATGGGATTGTACTAATTTTGGGTATTTTTTCATTTTCATGTCTTGATGAGTTGAGTGGTTTGTTTGGTTATGGATTATGAATCTTAACAACCTTGCTAACTAAATAGTGACCCATGTTAATTGGTCTGAGAAAAAATGGCATCCAAAGTTATATCCAATTGATGATGTTACAAAGCAATTTGGGAATGATGAATTTTATTGACCCACTAATATTAACTTCATTATCCCCCTCCTAAATGCTTTGCACATTCTTATAGAATTTTGTTGAAATCTCAAAATTGCAAATATGCCGTAGAAAAATAATTTCATGCCTATTTAAGCAAATGTCTTTATTTAGTTAATTATTTGCCAATGCAATAAATAATACATTTTATGCATTCTATGTTAGAGATTGGAGTATTGTTTCAATATTCCAAAGGAAACATGGGAATGTAGAGTCTAATTATGCAAACTTCATTACTATTGTAAGAAATTAATTATTTTATGATATACAAAGTGACATTGATTATGTGTCTAGATATATCAATATGCAATAAATCAATAGGTAATACCACAATATTAGGTAGAAAGAAAGCCATTTAGGAATTTGTTTTTTGTTAAACAACAAAAAACCTTTAGTGTTGCAAGAGTTTGAGATTTGAATTTAATTGGAGATTTTTTTTATTTCTACCAATTCAAAGTGGCTACAAATTAAAATTTCTACTTCCATACACATGCAAATCAAGAAGACATAAGATAAAAACTTGTCTTTTTAATGTATGTATTTGAATATGAACACCTAAGTGTTATAACATTCATTGTTAGAGTTGCTCCTTCAACAACCTTTTAAATTGATTATAAAATCTAAGTACTTGTTTAGTAATGGACCATGAGGGGATGGATCTTGTATAGTATGTGCAAAATGTGCTCAAAGAGAAAATCCCTTTGAAAAATATTGCAATAATTCTTGGATTTGAAGATCCATGAAAGTTGAAAAGGCTTATGACAAAAATTATTGGGCAAGAATTTCAATGTTTTTTATCACACAAATGTTGAGGAGTTGTCTACTATCATACAAGACATGTTTCCAATGCACCAAAATGGTGTAAACTGGGCAAATGAAGGCTACACTTTCAAGGTGCCATTTGTGCATACCCATTTGTCGAATGGCTGTAATTTTGAAGATCATTTTAGGTTTTCATTATGAACCCAATAAACGAACAAGGCACTTGTGATGAATGCAATACAATCTCACACAACTTGTGGCTCTATGGCATATTGCTTTTGAGTTTTTATTTTTGTGAATTTTGCATTTTGAATGAAGTTCTTATAAAAGATGATGTTGGTATGTCATAATATTTTATTCTTGCTTAGGGTGTAGCTTATGACAAGTTGGTGATGTATGGGTTTCAAATCCATGCTAGAATTGATGGTGCACCCCATTATTTATTGTGCACAAAAGTTGTTTTTGACAAAATAAAAGAAACAATGTTTTATGGTTAAAGTGTTATGGAGAGGTTTAGGCTTCCACTTAGGATTTGTTCTAATTTTGCTAAAGAACATGTACCCATCAAGGACCACATTGAAGTTGTGTGAATAGGAACTAAAAATCCATGTTTGATTAGGTCTTCAACCAAAAATCAAGTAAATGAATTAATGATGGACAATATTTTTGGTGTGACATCAAACCTTTTTTTTTTTCATGAAATGTTATTATCCACTTGTTTGTTTGACTTCATTTTATGTTCATTATGTGAATAGCTCCAATGAATAATGTAGCAAATGGAATCCATGTTTAACATCTTCGTGAACTTCTAAGCATCATGTTATTATGATAAAAGTCCCTACTTTTAATTATGCTATTAGTGCATAGAACATTGGTGGTGGCATTTATGAGAGAGGGTGATGTTATTATTCAAAAATTATTTCAAAGTAATGCAAGATGCAAGAATTATGGACATTGATGACCCATATCAACATTAATCATTTATGACTATGTTTTTACCTATTTTGCAACATGTTGCAGATGAATACATATATTAGAGTTTGTAATACACATCAAGCTCGACAAATAAATGAAAATGGTTGTTTTAGGGGAGGTCATGTTCCTTCTAGGTATTTCAAAGAATATGAATGCCTATGTGGGTAAGTATTTTATGTACATTAGGTTTTAAAGAATTATTATTTCCTTCTTCCTTCTTTTCAAATTTTCATGTAGTCAATTTGATATGTATGCATGTTGTATAATTTACCTCATTGTATTCACTTATTGAATATGTGTATATTATCAAATGTATTAATTACATAATGTCAAGGTTTGCAAGTGGCAAAGTCATCTTGAATACCAACATGGTAATGAAACCTCTTTCAATATTACTACACAAGATGGGGGTTTTTTAAGGAATTGAAAGTGGTGACCTTGTACAAACATGAATGAATTAGATTGTTGCATCAAATTTCATGAGTTATCGATAAACATGGTTTTGGTGGGGGATAAGGCCTACAAATAGTTTTATACATTATTATTTTTGTGGTTATTGTCATATTACAACTACAACACACATATATTTGGCTAATATTGACATGGGGGAATTGTGTGTTCCAAGCTAGAGGCATACAAATTGTTAATGGTTAAGGTACAAGTTTGTTTTGTTAAAACTAGTTGGCTTTAACACAAATTAAAATATATCTATAACTTTTCCCAAGTGGTGCTTTTTAAAACACATCCATCTTTAATTTTGTCTATGTGCAAGTAGAGTAGTTCAACAAGTGTGAGGACTAAACTAGATTTAGTCCTATCTATGTACATGTCCAAGCTTTAACCTTGGATGGGTTGTGAGGATAGGTCATCCACTACAAATTTTGTGAAGGTAGGTACCATATGTGTAGTTACATTTTCATATAATTTGTCATAGATATTTCATATTTTCAATTTTTTTTAATGATTTTTACTTGGGCAATTTTAATTAATTACGTATTCGGAATTAAGAGGCATTTATTTGTTGATGATGGTATATGAAATATCAAGTGTGAGATTGAATTGAAAGGAGGGATGTTAATCTACCAAATATTCCCTTATTTTCTTTTAATGCACAAAAAACCTAGAATGAAAGGGCATGTGAAATTTATCAAGCACACATAAATGATTATTTAAGTTGTCAAATGCAAATGCTAATTCTCTATGTCTCTCTTGTACTTAGGGTGTCATTTTGAGATGTCCACAATAATCTTATGTGTAAAATGAAGGTAATTGTTAATTTTGCAACTTGTAAACTTTGGATAAATCATGCTTGCAGAGAACTGGATCCAAGTTTGAATAATCAAAATACTTGGAAAAGTTTAATTTAATGGGGTGATGAATTAGACCTTAAAAGTTAAAGCATCAAACATTGTTGAATATGGACCTTAATAGTTAATCTAATTTGTATCCAAACTTTGTTCATGGTGAAAACTCAAAATAATAGTGTTCTATAGTTGGACCTTTTACTTACTTTCATGTCTTGCATTTTTTTTTACGGATGTGGTTATTGTGTGTATCATATGTTAAAGTGAATTTTTGTTTGGTCTTTTTTAGGCCTTGTGTATGTTGAGGATTTACAACCATTTAGATTACAATAGATAAGGAGATTTTTATCATATGTATATCTATGTTTGTTGTCATAATTTTTCATTGAAAGGTTAATTTATGTAATTTTTGTGTTTTGTATAATTACAACATAGTAGGGCCTTTGTGGTGTTTTTGATTGACTATGTGGTTGCTTACATCACAAACTTAACATGCTTCATAGGTTCATACAAATATTGGATGAATTTCATGATATGGTTAATATGAATGATATTTGTACATATTCGATATTCTAAATATTCAAATGGATGAAACATTGTTTTTGAATGACATACGTGAATGTTCATGTTTAATACACAAAAATCACATAGTTTTATGCAAAATTACATCATGACAACTACACAAATTTGGTTAAATTGTAAATCATATGTACTTCATATCAAGATATCATAAATAGAACATGCATATCATTTATATAAAAGTAATATATATTTTTTCATGCTAATTTTACACTTTAAAGCTCACAAAATTTGCACAAATATATTATTTTATGATTTTCACACATACACTATTGAAATTTCATGATATTAGAAGTTTCTAATGTGTTGTCTATTATAGTATTGAATAATTTGTTTGCATTAATGTAAATGAAGTTGATAAACGGGTTTATCCTTTCCAAAATGCAAAGGAAAAGGTAATTTGGTAATCTTTGCCTTCTTAGTTGATTTATTGGAAATATAATACATTCTTTTGACTAATCTTTTCACTGAATTTGCAATTATGAAATTACCAAAAATTCATAATCCCAAAGAAATCAAGTACCATGAATATGGTTCTTATGAATATGCCATGTCCATATATTTAGATCTTATATGAGATTTTAGGTAAACACAATATTTTTTACATTAAATGATTTGAAACATAAAACAAATGTCAAATAATTTGAAACAATTATAGCATAAACCTTATTTTGAATGTCTCATGTAGTTTTGAAACAATTTGAAATTTAAAATTGTGTATGTGTTTTTAGTGTGTTTAATATGTTATTATCATTTCATATTTTTTAACATCAACTTACTTTTGTTATATGAGTCTTTTGAAAATACTTTGTAAAAATGCCCTTTTCTAATCACATAAAATTTCATTTTCAAAAGTCCTTAATTAAATTAATTTAATTTTAAATTTATCAAATGGATTGTTAATTTGATTCTTTTAATAATCATATGTGTTAAAAAAGAAAAATGTGTCATAATTATCATGGTTTCAAATGAAAAAAAGAAAAAAAAAAGAAAAAAAAACTTTTAATTTTTACAATAGTTTTTGACATCTGTCACCTTTCTCCTTTGAATGTGTTTTGATTCAAATGTCTTGCACCTTTAAGACAAATTTCTTAAATGTTTAAGACAATGACCTTGGATTAAATTGTAATAATTCCAAGCCATTGGACAAAGTATTTTTGTGTATTTGATATAAACACACATTTAAAATAATAATAATACACATATTTTGGCTTAATGTTAGACTTTAGGTAGAAAGGGTTTATCCCAAAGACAAACTTAATTTTGCATATGCATATTAGCTTAAAGTTGAAATTTTTTTGGGCACTTTGGCGTAGGATTAGAAAATTTTCAGCATTTTGGCCTGTATGGTTGAAACATTTTTTAACAATTTGGCTTGAGGTTGGAGTTGTGTACTAATATGGGCTTTTTTATATATTCCATATTGAACTTCAAGATGAGTTAGGATAGGTTTTTGCAATGAGTTCTTAAACTTCTTGAACATAGGGTCAAATTAACTAAGGCTTTTTGGACATGGGCACATCATGCCTCTTGAAAATAATGAGGCTTCTTGGATTGGGGCTTGGCTTCTTGCACTAGGGTTGAGCTAGGCCAAAACTTAAGAATCAACCCTAAAAAAGAATGAATGAAAGACACCCAAATAAAAGATGAAACTATCTAAAATATATATACCTATTGATTGACAAACTACAATACATGAAATTGCCAATGACCCAAGGTTAGATACAACAAACAATTGTACCCGAGGTTCAATTGGGACGATTACTAAAACCCATGTGTGTGAACAACCATGTGTAAAAAACAAGTACAAATTCGAGCTTACTTAACTTTTTCTTAGCCTACAAGTCATTCTCTTATGAATATTCAAAGTTCTCAAATTTTACTAAAGATTATTGGAAAGTTCTTAACAAACAAACAAACATGGGTAGGCCAAGCCTTACCACAAGCTTGGCATTTATGCTATTCCATTTCAAAACATATATCGGGGAGAGATCTTATGCCTACTCCTTAAAAAAGGGAGAGGCCTTATGCCTACTTATATGAGGGTACATAACCTTATTATTTAACTTTGAATTAAGGATTATTATGTATGCCTCCCTACAAGTAGATGTAAGATCCCGCCCACTCATAAAGAGTATCGTTAATATCCCTCTTTTTTAAGTGGGGTATTTTGGGTTATAAGATGCCCTCCAAATACACTAGGAAATTTTTCTGAATGCTTTATGGTTAGCTATATTAAACTCCAAATAAAGGGGGAAAAAAAAAACCTAGAAAGTAAAACTAGCATTCTAGGCTGCCACTCAAAATTGGTTCCAAACTCAAGCTAAAATTGCACCTTACCCTAGTAAGTTCTTCCCAGAGTTGAGTTGAGTTGAGGTCAGGTAGCTCCTAAAACCCTAGTAGTTCCGCCCAGTTCAATTAAAAAGTGCTGAAAGCTAAAACCCTAGTAGTTCCGCCCACTTCAATTAGATGCTGAAAGCTAAAACCCTAGTTCTACTGCTGACCAAAGGTCCTGCTGACCCTATTACCGTGCCCTAAAATGCACATACCCCGCCTTTCTTGCATGTTTTTGGTGCAAATTCCTGTTGCAGGATTGGATTCCCGAAGCCAGCCCGGAATCCTTTCCGAAGTGTGTGTGTGTGTGTGTTTGTGTTTCTGACTGATGGGTTTTGTTTTTTTCTTTGTGAATTGTTTGCTGCTTTGCATACATTTCTGAGGTAGGTGTCTTGAATCCGTTTTTGTTGCATTTGCAGCTTTTGCGGGGTTGGTGTGTGGGGGGAGTGAATTTCTATGCTGCATTGTGTTTGTTGTTGGAGTCTGTTCTTTTGGGTTTGAACTAGAAAAGATTTGCTCCGGAGGAGCGGAAGAGGAAGAAGAAGAAGCTGAATTTCAGAGTCTTTTTGGAGAGTGTGGAAAACGGTTCAAGGTGGAGAGAGAGAGAGAAGGCGAGTGATGATAGAAGGTGGAGTGGAGGATACAGGCAGGTGAAGAAGAGACAAGGATGAAACATGGAGAGCAGCAGGGGAATGGTCCAACGACAAGCTCTGCGACATTTGTGTAGAGGAGGAGGAGGAGGAGGAGGAGGAGGCTCCTTTTTCATACATTCTCAACGTTTTGCAGCACCTGTTGGAACGTTTTGCATGATGACGTTTTCGTCAACATTGGCGCGGGCCTGTGAGCCCAATCAGCTTCTTCTTCCTCCTGTATCATCGTCATCATCATCATCATCATTGCAGCAATTCTCTTCTTCCCTCCATTCTTCTGCGAAAAGCTCAATTCCTCCGACTCTGCAAGTCTCGCTCTGGTCGTCCCAGACGACGCGGTCGCAATTCTCCTCCAACAACACACGTCTGTTTGTGCACACGGAGTCTTTATTGCGCAGTGGTGGTGGTGGTGGTGGTGGTGGTGGTGGTGTGGGTGTTTTGGGTGGTGTTCGCGTCTGGCCTCCTCATGCCTCATCTCCTCCACCGTCCTTGGGTACCCGCTTGTTTTCCATTTGGAGACCGAATGGCGATGAAGGTCAACACTTGCTTACAGCTCGAACTCGTATGATGCCGATTCTCTTCGGTTTTTTTTTGGCAATCTGTTTCTGGATCCTACACCACGCACAACCCTTAACCCTGAAACCTTCGACCCTTAAACCCTAAACCTTACAGTTCGAACTCGTATAATGCCGATTCTCTTGGGGTTTTTATTTTGGTCCATCTCTTTCTGGATCTCCCAACCCCACGCACAACCCTAAAACCTTGGAGTTCAACACTGCTGAAAACTCTAGCTCGTGACCAACCTCCAACTTCGAATCCTGAACCCACCATGAGCCTGAACTGTGCGGGGTCCTTTGGTAGTTTGAAATCTATAGTCAAAAGAAGTGACAACGAAAGCTTTCAGATTGATCTTGCGGTTCTGACTATTGGGCAGCTTACATTTGTGGGTGACGGTCAATGCTTGCTCACAGCTCAAGCTAATATTTTTGGCAATCTCTTCTGGATCTCCCAATCCCACCCAAAACTGTTAAACCCTCAAAAACCCTAGACCCTTGAATCCTTAAACCCTAAAGTCTAAACCCTTGGAGTTCAACACTACTGAAAGCCCTAGCTCTTGACCAACCTTGAACATTGAATCCAGAACCAACTTCAAGGCTGAACTGTGCAGGGTCCTTTGGTAGTTTGAAATCTTTAGACAAAAGAAGCAACAAAGAAATTTTTCATATTGATCTTGGTTTTTTGACAATTCGGCAACTTGCATTTGTGGGTAATACCAGGGGCTCAGAAATCAGGGGAGGAATCCTCTGCAATAGAGCCAGAAAATGGAGCAGCAGAGGATTCAAGTTCTGAGGATGACGGAAATGGTATGTATGGGAGTGTGTCTGGGGAGAATCGTCCTCAAGATGCTCGAATTGTGCCTACAGAGCTTCACAGGGAGGCGTCAGAGTCGTATCTGGCTTATGCAATGTCTGTCATTGTTGGACGGGCTCTTCCTGATGCCCGTGATGGCCTCAAGCCTGTGCATCGCCGCATTTTGTAAGCTTCTATTGCATCTCTGGATTCTTGAGGGCTTGCTGAAGTGCTCTGACTGGCCAATCATAATGAAGCATTGTTGAAATTTTACTGGGGTTTTGAACCTGGATTGAAAATTGAGAGTGTGCATGTCTGCATTTGGGTTGCAGATTTGCAATGCATGAACTGGGGCTCTCATCAAAGAAACCATTCAAGAAATGTGCCCGTGTTGTTGGGGAGGTAAGCCTGTTACTCTGATCTTGGATTTGTGTGGACAAATTGGATGCCCATGTACACTTTGGGACAGGTGATGTTCAGAGCAACAATAGAGGCCTAGACTTGTCAAAGTGGGCTTTCAAACAGCTGCCTTGTATCTCTGCAGGTTCTGGGTAAATTTCATCCTCATGGTGACACTGCAGTTTATGATGCACTTGTCCGCATGGCTCAGGTTCTGCCCTGTTCTCTGTTTTGTATTTAGTCTTGACCAGTTTCCCTTTTGGGCTGTTGAATGGTTCTTGAACATTTTGGGTCTCATCTGCATCCTGTCTTTCTTGTTTTGTTGCATTATACCTCTCAGTGTTCTTTGTACAATTTACCTAAAACCTTTGCCTCCAAATGGTCAAAGAGAATTATGTTGAAGAGTATATGACATTTTCTAGAGCCTGGTGCATGAATGTGAAGTAGTCCTTCTTGATCAATGGACAGTTCAGCAAAAGAAGTAATATCTAACTGATTCAGCAATTTGTAATGCAGAGTTTTTCCTTAAGATCTCCACTTGTCAATGGGCATGGAAATTTTGGATCCATGGATGGCGATCCTGCTGCTGCGATGCGTTACACAGAGTGCCGCCTGCAAGTAAGTCATTAGCTCTGTCTCATCTTCATGAATGCATAACTACCTATGCACTCAAATTACCATCTCGCAATTTGTCAAAATTTGTATAGCATCACTGTCTTGATATTGGGCTCTTCATCTCTCACTCCTAGTTTGGAAGGTACCCTTTCTGATGGTTTTGATTCTTTCGGAGTATATTGGTTTGTCCTATGGAAACTAACAAGGGTGGTCTGTTGATTCTTTCTGCAGTCTTTATCGGAGTCAATGCTTCTTGCCGATCTTGAGTTGGATACTGTAAGATCTTCTTTGGCATACTCAGTCTTTTGAGAAAATTCAACCTTTTGAGATTGCATATTTGTGTCATGTGTGATTGTTTAAATCTGCATGAGATTAGATTGTTTATTTATTTATTTATTTATTTATTTATTTTTGCAGGTGGATTTTATTCCAAATTTTGATGGGTCACAAGAAGAGCCAGCAGTCATGCCTGCACGGCTTCCCAATGTTCTTCTTAATGGCGCATCTGGAATTGCAGTAGAGACCCCACTTTTTATACCTGAGTTCCTTCTCATATTCTGTGCTGCATTTAAAAAACCTTTATATGATAATCTGAATTTGATTTGAAAATTGTAGGTGGGCATGGCAACAAATATTCCACCTCATAATCTTGGTGAGGTTGTAGATGCACTTTGTGCCCTCATTCACAATCCTAACGCCACTGTGAGTTCTCCCGCTATCCTGAAAGAATCCATCTTGTCTGGAAACTGCATTTTCATTGATATGTGTATATACATAGTCAGAGCTGTCATGATGCATATATATACTATCTGAGAGAAAGTTCTAGTCATGACCTTTTCTTTTCTGTTGTTATGGTAGGTGCAAGAGCTGATGGAGCATATGCCAGGTCCTGACTTCCCTACTGGTGGCAGAATCCTTGGAACTGATGGGTATGGCTAATCCCATACCCTTGGCAAATAGTCAAAGATTTTACCAAAATTGTGTTAAGTCCTTTGTGATCTCTCTCAACAATAAATAACTGCTGGAAGACTACCTAAGATTCAATAGTCACGGGCGCTCAGGAAATGGTGGGTTTTTTGTAAGAGGGGTCAGAAGAAGGTCCAGGCAAGGGTTTCAGGTGAGACATCTTATGGTGGGTGTCATATGAGTTTCTGGATGGCAGAATATTGGAGGCGTACCGAACTGGCCATGGTCGGTTAACAGTACGCGGAAAAGCTCAAATAGAACAGCTTGATCAGCGAACCAGCCGTTCAGCTGTGATTATCACAGAGGTTTGCTTGATGTTTGTCCTTCATATCCACTTATGTGGTAGTAGTTCACTGAGGTTCTTTTCTGAGTTTTGAGCTTGAAAAAGATGATGGGACAGAATTTTAACTGTCTGTGTGAATGCGCAGATACCATATCAAGCAAATAAGGCAGCACTCGTGGAGAAAATAGCAGAGCTTGTCAATAACAAGGTTGAATTCATCCAGCAGCATCTTTGTTTTGTGATGTGCGCTTTCTGCTTTCCAAATCTGGCCAAGAAGCTCTGTTTAAGTCTGTGGTAAGTCTGATGATGGGTATAGCTTTTGACAAGGCATCATGAGTCTGTGGCTTATTTTCAGTGCTCATAAATGGCAATTTGGTTCAGTTTAGTACATGTAATGCTGTTTAGTGATTAGTTTGTAAGCTTGTAGATGTCTACTTGAGTGTTAGGGGAGTACCCATTCTATGATCACTAAGCCCACTGTACTAATGGAGATGATGATGGTTGTGAATGGGCTGTTAGACACTGGAGGGAGTGAGTGACATAAGGGATGAGAGTGATCGTTCTGGGATGCGAATTGTTGTGGAGGTATGATCCGCCTTCAGAACTAATCGTACAGAACTCAACAACATAAAAGTGAAAACTGATTTGTGATTGTCCCCAATTGTTGTACTCTGTGCTTCTTCCCATGACAAATTGATTTGAATGTGCAGGTGAAAAGGGGGGCGATGCCTATGATTGTCTTAAATAATCTCTACAAATACACTACACTTCAGTCAAGATTTAGTTGCAATATGGTCGGGTGAGGACTTCAGTAACTTCACCCTTTGATCATGGTTCTCACCTTCAGGAAAGCTTCCAGCAGCACTAGGCAACAGGATGATCTTTCATACGAAAGTTATGAATGTGCAAATGGTTTTGCACATCAAAAGTTCATATGTCTGGGTCTGAAGTTGATCAGTACAATCGGGAAGCTGCTTCAGCTTTGCAAGCCCATGTTTTGCATTTCTTTCCTTCCCCTTGCACCTTACATATTTTTTGCTGCTATTCATGTTTTAACAGCATTGTGAGAGGAGAACCTCAAGTAATGGGTCTCAAGGACTTCTTAGAGGTATGTCTTGGTTCCGTACATATGGTCTCATACTGGGTGTCAATCATGTTTTCAAACATGTTAGGACTTTCTGGATCTAACCCAAGAGCCAGGAATTTGTGGTCGGCCCCATTCACAAATCCAGGAGTAAATGAAAAAATTGGTGCCTCTCTTGTGGACAAAGGGATTGATGACTCTCAAGTGTGTGATCAGGTCTTTTTGGAATTCAGATGTACAGTTATTGCAAGGCGGGCCAAGTTTCAACTAAAGCGTGCTGAGGATCGTGACCATATAGTGCAGGCAAAGCTTTTGTCCAATTCACTAATGTAGATCTTTTTATCTTGGGTAGAAATTTTTTCATATTTTCTGTTCTATGTACACTACTGTCAGTGTTCTGCTGTGTTGAAAGGTACTTAGTTCTGTGTCTCTCTCCTGTGTTTCAGTATTGTGTCTGATGCTGATCTCATTAGCTTTTGATTGTTTTCAGGTGGCATTGTAAGCTTCTAAAAATGGTTTTCTTTCCAGACTTCGATGACTGTCACTGTTTTCTTTTTTATTACCTGTAGCAATCCTTTTGATTGATGCATGATTGGGGGGATGGGCAGGGCATCCTGGTAGGTTTAGACAACTTAGATGCAGTAGTACAAGTCATTCGCAATGCCAAGGATGGTACTGAAGCCTCACTTGTGCTGCAACAAGGTACTGTGCTTCCTATAAATTATCAGATTTATCCCATTCTTTGGTGGCATCGCATTGAAAAGGTCTTGAGAAGCTTAAGCTCTTGATGCTATATCATGGACAATCTCAGGCACATCAAAGTTCAGACAGATGAGAGAATTTAGACCTGCAAATTAAATGTCTAAACTTGGCATTTGGGTGCTCAGCCACTGATTCAGGCATCATTGTCTGTTTTGGTTTGGCTGAAACTTGAGCACAAAGATTACCTTCAAAGTGTGCTCTTCTCTGCCTAAAAAAAGATTATTTATTGTTTGTCATGGGGGTTCCTTAAAACCCAGTTTTTTTAGTGATCTATATTTATTAAATTGTGAGCTAACTTAACTAATGTTTGTGATACAGGATTTGGCATTTCTAGTGTGCAAGCTGATGCTTTGTTAGCCATGCCATTACGCAGGCTTACAAGCCTTGAGGCATGTCCCTGAACACCCCATCTGACTCAAAGTTTGTGGCACAGCTTGCTGCCAATCTATGTGATTTTCCTGCACCAAGAATTATGTCGCATGGATTGGATTTTGCAAACATTTAGAATGTGTGCATCTTGTTTAGTAGTAAAAGCTCTACACAAGGTTTGACTTAAACAAACACTTGTCTGTATTGGCCATGTACAGAGTGGGAAGCTAGCTGAAGAGCATGCAACATTGACAGCAGAAATTTTGGACTTGAAACAGCTGCTTGGCAGCAAGCAACGGGTTTTTCAGGTAGAAGAAAGTTTCAAAATGTCAGTTTGTGTTTACATTTTGCAGGCAGGGATGATGCTGTTTAGCAAAAGCTAATTTTCAGCTCTTTTCTTTTCTTATCCTTGATTTTGTTTCAGCCCTGGATGATAGTACAGTGAATTTGAAGCCTAATCATTGGGAGTGTGAAATCACAGGTAGTGGAGAAGGAGGCTTTGGCTTTGAAGAAAGAGTTTGGTACACCTCGACGTACACTGGTTGAACAGGATCGTGATGGTGAGATCAATGATATTGATGTCATTGCTAATGATGAAACCATTGTGGTGAGTTAACACCCTTATCTATCCATTGACCCACACCCCGGAGTCCATTCTCAATTTGAATCAACTATCACACAATCACAAAATGATCAATGACATCATTCTATGGAAACCATTTGCTCTCTTTGGCAGACATTGAGCGAGAAGGGGTACATAAAGCGGATGGCATCAGATATGTTTGCACCACAAAACAGAGGGACAACAGGAAAATCAGGTGGCAAGATGCGTAGTAATGATGCCATGTCAGACTTCTTTGTCTGCCGGACCCATGACTATGTCCTTTTCTTCAGGTAAATTTTTTTTGTTGTGTATAGAAAGTACTGCTGATTCTCATATGGGTAGTTGCTTGCTGAAAATAATGTTTCCCAATTGAAGGAGGATGTGAAGAAATCATTACTGAATTTTGTTTTGGGTGTGAGTAGTGAGAGGGGTATTGTATATTCAATTCGGGCATATCAAATACCTGAGTGCTCAAGAACGGCAGCTGGAAATCCTCTTGTTCAGGTATGAACCTTTGAATTGTGCTCATCAGTCTTGGTTCATCATAGACATAAACCACAATCTTGTCTATGTTTACATGATCCTTTTTGTAGAATTGGTAATTCTGTTTGGTTGACTTGACTATTTCGGTTTGAATACCAATCTATGTGTTTGAATCTGTATGCCAGGATTACAGTGTTCTGTAGAGGAGCAGGTACATGGAATTTCTGTAGCAGAGGAAATAGGTTGATGGGCTTCTCTAGGTTGCTCCAAAATCTTCAATATCTGCCGGTTTAGTTTTCTGGATAATTCTGTATTTTTGAAGATGTGTCAAGCATTTGAGATGTTCATATGGGTCAGTGGACGTAATGTCTTCATATCTAAGATCTTCAAATGTATTTGAAATTCCATTTGTCTTGGCTGATTGACAGATCCTGCCAGTGCCACCTGGGGAGAGAATCACGTCTGTGCTGTCTGTTAGTGATTTTGCTGATGATCAGTTCTTGGTGATGCTGACAACAAAGGGATTCATAAAGCGCACTGCCCTCTCCTCCTTCTCCACCATTCGGTCCACAGGCATTGTTGCCATTCAACTGGTTTGTTCTCAATAGTTTTCTGTGCCAAGAGTTGAATGTGGGCTTGTGACAGCTTCCTACAGGGAAATCTTTTGCACATAGGACTGGATAATTTACAGATCAATTTGTATGCTTTTTGTACATATGCCTTTTGTGAAGCAATAGAGGTCACAAGTTGTGACACTGAGCTGGCTTTTGTTTGTTTTGTTTGTTCTCCCTATAGAGTGTGTCCATCCTTCATTCATACTCTGCAGAATGGCAGGTGCCTGGAGATGAACTAAGATGGGTGAGACGGGCTGCTGAAGAAGATACTGTGGCCATTGGCTCTCAACGAGGCATGGTTGTATGCATTTCCTGTGACAACAATAAGGTGTTTTATTTCTACCATTTTTTTCAGAAACCCTGGATTTCCACAGAAACTAGGCAGATCCCACATCATGTTGGAACCTAGTTTCGTCAAGTTTTTTTCTTGGTGCATTCTTTCTTTACAGCAAACCTTTGAGATGAAATTTCTAGATCTTGATCTCTGTCTGAATGGGTGTGTTGAAGGCCATTTTTTTCATCATTGTTTGTTATCTGTCTGTGCCTGGATTGGAGAAAGTACAAGATCATTTCAGTGGAGTGCTTTCAGAGGGATTTTTGCTGTGTACAATTCCCATATTTTGGTAGCTTGCGGTGATCAGTTCTTGTTTGAGCAGACAGAGAAGTACTGCAGGGCTGGTTGTTTTGAAGAACTGGAATTTTTTTAGTCTTATACAGGTGGTTTTGGTGATGAGCTTTGCAGTTAAGGGCTAGAAACCGGGCAACAAGGGGAGTGAGGGCAATGAAGTTGAAGGAGGGTGACAGATTGGCAGCTATGGATATTGTGCCTGCTTCTCTCCTCAGCAAGTATGCCCTTTGTTGGACTTTTACACCCTAAACCCTAAAAATCTAAACCCTAAACCCTTTCTTGTCAAGTAGACAGCTATACCATATATCTTTCTACTTCGTTTTGCTCTTTAGCATGAGACTGCACAGCAGATTACACATTTTTGGACTCGGAATCTTCATGTATTTCATCACTGCTATTTGAAATTTCCCATTTCTGTCCCAGGAGAGTACTTGGGACATTCATGGGCATAAAGCACCTGTTTTTGATTGTGTCTCAAAATGATGTGAAAGGTCTGCATGCATCTTTTTTTTCATGTAGTTTGAATTGTTCCGAATTATCCTTTCAAGTGGGTTTTGAATGGGGTAGTGGATTTGGTCTTGAAGGGCGCAGAAATCCAATGCACCTTGGCTCCTCATGGTCACTGAAGATGGATTTGCTAAGCGTGTGCCCATCAAAGCTTTTCCAGAAGGTGTTGTTGGCCGAGTGGGTGTTATTGGATGCAAGGTTTACTTCTTGAGATCCCTATGAGAAAGATGAACACAACGAAAACTTAAATACTCTCTCAGTACATGTTTGAATACAAAAGAAAAGAAGATATCATGGAAGTTCAAGAAGAAAGAGTTTGAGAAAGAACAGCAACAAACAGGACAAGGAGGAAACAGATCAGAAAAGGACTGCTTATTTTAAGGAAAAGGGCCAAAGAAACAAATTGTGTTGATACGTCAATGTGATTATAGTGCTCAGGGAACCGACTCATTTGTTCTCACCCTAAACTCTAAACCCTATTTTTATGTTTGTTGTGTTAATACAGTTCCATGAAGGGGACGTGCTGGCATCGCTCTTTGTTGTTGGGTCCTCAATTTCAGGTATTCTAACGTCCTCTTTCATAGTGAGTCTACATTGCACTCCAGGGTATGTACAAGTCAAGACCTTTGAGTGATTTTGTGCATAGAAAACAATTCACAGAGATCCATCAGCAGGATGTAGTGTATTTGATGCTAATCAGCATATGGTGGTGTGATCTAATTTGGGCTAAACAGAATTGGATGGGGAGAGTGAAGAGCAAGTAGTTGTGGGGAGTAATGCCGGCATCATGAATCGGTTACGTGTCAGGGACATCTCTGTTCAAAGCCGTACCGCCAAGTGCGTGCACTCTAACCTGAGGCCCTATTATCTATCTCACCCTAGATCCACATATCTTTAAGCCTTAAGACTCTTGATCATGCTGTAACATGGGTTGTCATTTTATATACTTAAAGTTAATGATGTCTGTCTGTGTGGCAATTGATATCTTCTGCTGCAGGGGTGTGAAACTGATGCGGTTAGATGGGTATGATAAAGTGAATTCTGTGTCCGTGCTTACCCAGTTGGATGAAGAAGATGTGGGTCAAGTTACACAAGGCAATCTTTTGGCTGCTTAGTGCTGAAAGGAGTGAGATGTTGTTACTTCTTTGAAGTTCATCATAAGACACAAAATGCTAGCAGAATTTTCCCACAGTTAGTTTTGTTGAAGCCAAGACCCAACCATGTTCTTGATTCCTTTTGGCCAAATACATCAAATTTAGATGCACCCAGAAGAGGTCACATTTTTAGGATCGCTGAAAAGCATTTAGTGAATCCTGTACTTTGTTGATGTTTGTGAGGATGAGCCCTCTATTCTTTAAATGTTAAACAATGAGTTACATCAGTTTATTCCTGGCATCTGGATTAAGGGTTCCTTGTAGCAAACATTTGGAAAGTCAGACATGGGCCTTGTGCAAATACTACACAACTGGAACATTCTTTTCTGGATTGCTCATTGGTTCATTGTTCTCAAAAAATCACGTTTGTGTAAAGTTCTCCATGTTTTTTCTCTCCTTTCTTCATTCTTCCTTCTTTGGTTCTTTTTGGTTTTTGTTTCTCTATTCTCTTGATTTTGTTGGTCATCTCCTTCTCTTTTTATGTTTTGATGACCTACCCAGAGTCATGGGTGAAGTCTTGCTTTCACTGCTGGGAAGCTGATGAAGCCAGTAGGGTCACTATGGTACAGCAAGACAGTATCCATACACACAAACCCCCTCCATTTGCCTCTTTTTATGTTTTGGGTTGTTGAATTTTTGAGCTTCTTTTGTTGAAAGTTCTGTGTCATGAATAACAACTTTTAAATTATGGCTATCAAGGTTCTCCTGTATAACTTTAGTTCCTTTGAGGGGGCCAGTCTATAGCTAATTGTTGGAGATGGTCGGGATTGCATTTTGTTGATTTTTGTATGTTATGTTTTTGTTGAGTCCCCTCTGTCTTGTATCACATGACTAATAAGGCATTTAAGGTTCTCTTGTGTGTCATGTCTTTGGGATGCTTTTAGACTTAGCTCCTTTTAGAGTTATTCTATTGCAATACCTGGACCTGTAAGTGTTGGAAGTAATGTCCTATTTCAAAAGGGACTTGAATGCATTTGCTTCAATGTTGTTCGTTTTTTTTTCCAAATTCATGTTCTTTCATCTCTTGTTGGGTTTCAAGATCTTCCAAATTTCAATGAGCCTCTTAATGTGAAAGGTGGAGTCCTAGTTTGTGTTATTCAAATGTGTTTGTTGGGTTTCTAAGTTTGTCTGATTCAATTGAGATTTTCGGGTTTGAAACCTGTGCTCTCTGTAAGTGCACTGTGATCTCTGTGCGGTAGCAAGCAAGACCTTTTTAGGGGGTTCTTATGTTTTGTCAGATTCAGAGGTTACAAACACCATTAATGCAGTTCCTGTCTCCAGAAGTAGCAGAAAGATGGCCCAAGTTTGTCAATGTTTGGAGATTATTTCAAGACCTAATTCAGCTTTTTACTATTTTGCAAGTACTAAGTTTAGAATATCCTTTCTAATTAGGATGTCTACTTAGGAAGCTATTTGAAACAAGAAGCAACCAATTTCTTGATGGGCAAAAAATGAGATCGAACGAATTAAGATTTAGATCTTATGATTTTTAGGGTTTAGGGTTTTTAGGATCTAAATTTAGATTTTGGAAAACTTTACTTCACAAAAAGTACCTTCAAGAGACTGAATTTTATTGCAAACTAAAGCAATACAATGTATCTACAACACGAAACACACAAGTTACTACTACATTTAACCATATAGATATTAACAAACAAAAAATTGTTTGAATCTTTGTGTGGATTCAACACAAATGAAAGGATGAAAGAGGAAAAACAACTTTCAACTTGTAATAGTGTTTTACCAACATGGTGTACAATGATAGTTTCTCAAGCTTCACCCATTAACATAGAAAATAGGACAATAAAAGGTTGAGAGTATTCAAATTTCCATGTGCATGGGCAATGATGACCTTTGGATTGTGAAGTCGCAAAAATATTTGATGTGCATTTCCAAAATAGTTAGAATCCGAAAAACTCTAGTGGGAATAATTGAAGATCTAGTACTACTTACAAATGTTTTGTCCCTTTAATTGAAGCTCATTGAGCTCAAAGCTTTTGATTGCAAAATTCATTTGTACCAACCAAAGCTTTAGAACTAATGTAATGCCATAACATAAAACCCCACTCTTCTTCACTTGGGAATTTAGCACTCGCATGATCTCAAAGGCTAGATCTCAAAGACTATGCTCTCAAATACATACATGTAAGTGTGACAAATGCGGGTTGTGTTAAAAAAGGGGAAAGTGAGGTGAGGGGGAAGTGGTGTTCTCACTTTGTGCCTATGTCTTACTCTCTTTCATCTTCATGTTATGTTTTATTGAGAAACGCCTTTTTGTATACATACTTTGGATTTCAAAAGAAAGAATGAATATACATTTATTATTGTTTGTCTCTTTTCCTTGGTGGATTTTTTTTTCCCCCCCTCTACAATTATTTTTGTTGTTGATCTTGAAGGGGGGGGTGGGGAAGGGGGGGGATCCCACAACAAAAGCAGCCCACCAACATTTGTTGCTTTTGTTGCGGGGCCAAAATTTGTTAACTTTGTTTTGTTTGGATTTCTTTTAAATAATAATTCACAATTTGTGGTCACATGCAATAAATATTCTGTAAAAGTGTAGAAATTACAAGCAGTTTTTTTTTTTTGGGTGCATGGATGGATTTTAAAATGGGACTAGCTTGTCATTTGGCTATAATTTGTGCAATTTTACATACCATGTTTTTTAGGTAATCAATCCCAACCTGGGAACAATACACCTCTTTTTTAAAAATGCATGCCAAACCCAGATTAGCCAACTTATTAGTGAGAGTAATTCATTGATTGTAGGTGGGTTGGTATAATAATATGATTGTAATATCATAGTCACATGTCATGTTTGTTATGTAATAGAATTTGGCAAAATGTTGACAATAAACGAACTTTCCTCTCTTCTAGAACACAAATTGCTAAAATAATAACAAAGTTTAGACAAACTCAAATAGTGAATACTCCAAATCTCACCTCCAATTTTGCATTCTAATTCACTCACATCCAATTTCCTCCAAAGAATGCCACTTCCATGTGTATATCAATTTCTTTGTGTCAACAAAAAGTTGGCGTTTCCAAATCGCTTGGTATGGAGGTTTGAAGTTGTAGAAACATATCTTTTAAAATTAAGCTTTTTCCTGCCATAATTTAATATATTGAAATTCTATTTTTTTTTTGGAATTAAAAAAAAAATCTCTTTTGTTGGTGTTGTTGTTGTTGCAAGTACCATATAAAAGGCCATTCTGTTTCCTTCAATAGACAATGACTTGGGTGTCTCTCTTGCATCTACCTTTGTACAAGGTTTCACTAACCACTCCACATGCAAGTTCTTCCATAGAAATTTCTTAGGTTGTAAAAAGAGAGATCCTTTTGCCGTACTTCAATAATTGTTGTAATTCAAACACAAAAAAAGATGCATCCATCCTCCTTTATCATTCATTGTTACAAGAAAGGTAACATTCACTCTTTCCACTACAATAAGAGTACATAACTAAAGCCCCGCTTCTTCCGATATTTTCCTTGCAACAAAATTATCCAAAATTCCCACTAAAAGGGACCATCATCATGCTCTCCTTCTAGAGCTCCTTCATCCATAGTTGCCAATTATGGAATACTATTCTCTCTTTTCTTTTGACTTTGTTACCTCTTTGAACCTTGAGGGGGAGCCCTTTCCCAATTCTAGGTACCCTCTAAAACTTTTTGAATATAATGAGAGTAAATTGAAAGGTTTTTTGAGTTTCAATTTCATGTTTTCTTTGTATTCATACTTTATGAATCGTGAGTGGAATTTGAAGCCATCGTAATGGAATGCGAGTTCATCCATGAAAATTCATAAAATCTTAGGATGAAATAAAGTTCATGCAAGAAATGTAGTTTATACTTTCATTTCATCCATAAAGTGTATAGTTTATTCACTTTTCTTTTTGTATTAAAATCATCCGAGTTCCATGGATATTCATCCATAAAAATATAATTCTTGGATTTTCCAACAGATGAAGTTCCATTGATGAAGATGGACAAAATTTCTGCATGAAAATCTGAACTTTCATGGAACAAAGGTCAACCATGAAATCATGGTTGCTAGAAGGGACATCCATGATGGGCATCAAGGCCTTTAATAAAGCCCAACATCCCTCTACATACAGGGGGGAAAAAGCCAAGGGTTTTTATTACATACATTTCAAGATGGTTTGGATTTTGAAAGGGCTTCTCTCATGCTTGAAAAAGCCATCAAGTCATCTGAAAAAATTACATATTTATCAATGAAGGAAGGTAGTTTGTTTTGTTTTGTTTTGTTTTGTAGGTATGAGATCCCACTGAACCAGGATGCTTCATATTGTGTTCTTGATTGATGTCTTTGGAAAGCTCTTGAGGAGGAGGGGTGCATGGGCTTGGTTCCATGACATTTGGACTTGCAGTGCAAAAGTTCTTTAATATTGAATGATTTCATCACTGAAAATTAAATTAAATTGTAGCTGAAAATTTCAGAGGAATTGGAATGTGCCTTTGATATTGTTGGAAAGATCTTGATGATTTAATGGAATTTATTTGGTAAGATTTGGATTCAGAATGTGGGAGATATTGATTTTCTTCAGTGATTTCTGCCACTAAAAATTCAAATAAATTCCAAAAAACCAGGTTTTGCAAGGAAAATTCAGTTGAGGACGTGGTTAACACTTGGGCCAACGGCGCAAGCCACACTAGTATAGATTTATAAGAAAGAAAAAGAAGAGAGACACTCTGAGATCTCTCAGATCACTAGACACTTTTTGCCATAGTTGTCATACCATTGGAAAGCCCTCAATGAGAAAGCAGTTTGCACCAATTCATAATGTTTTGAACTACAATCGAATGGGTTTCTGCATCAGCACAGGTTGAAATAGGGTTCAAATGGGCACAAATGAATAATATTTAAGAGCAAGCAAGTGAATACGAGGAAATTGTTTATTTTTTATTGAATGCACATAAACTGGTTGAGGTGGTAAGTGGCTGACATTACATAGTCTTCCCTTCATTGATTTACTTTCTACTTTTCTCATACTTTTTCATGAGTGAAGAAAGTATGGGGAATCAATTGACATAGCATATTTTGAATGTGAGAAACATTGTATAGGACAAAATTCTGGTACAAAAGTAACACTAGGATACCACAATAGGTATAGCACCTTTCATCAAATTCTGCAAAATCTTGCTTGGGTTGACTTCAAAAACATATTTGTTGTTGGCAATAATTGCTGGCTGCAGAACTGTCAATCATCATTCAAGCAAAGCATCATCAATCATCAACACTCCCAACAAGACAGGTAATTGATTGCAAGAAAAGCATTCTATTGTCTGTGGAAGAAACCCAAAGAAAAAAGAAATAATTTTCTCCTCAATTTTCTTCACAATATTTTTTTCTCATTGCGAGGGAGAGAACTTATGCAAACAACAATAACCAGCACCATTTTGAAAGATAGCACACGTACAATTAGTTTACTCATCATATTCGCAGTGGTTGTTGACTGTTCCGAGATGTACAAGATTTCTTCAGTAATTAAATTTTTCCTAAAGAATATATGACAAAAGGGTGTTTGTGCTTCAAGAGACGTGACTTTCCTACCATTGTCTTCAGGGAGCCAATTGTTATTTGCCGACATAGCAAATACAACAAGCACAAGAATGTGAAGAATCAAGACTCTAAATGGTAAAAAATATGAACAAAAACTGGTTGTAAAAGAATGCCCACCACACCACCACACAGCATATTTTGCAGGAGGCAGGACTGTCAGTAACTAGGGGTGCAGGGAGGGGCTCCTTGCAACATCCCTAGAAAGTGTGGATTTATGGTGGACATCTCTAAAAATTACCATGAAGGAAGGTGGGAGGGAAAAAACCAACTCAGTAATTTGGTGGAAATATTTTGTGAAGACCAAATGGAAGACTGTAGAACTCAAGATTTCGGGCATCTTCACCAAAACTCCTGAACTTGCGTGTCCATGGTAGACCCCGGTCTTTCCTGCTTACGTGCCACAGAAGTGTATTGTCCAGAACTAATGCCACAATAAATGTGATAATGATGGGAGAACCAAAAAATATATTGAGTATATTGTTGAACTGCACCCACCAACCAGAACAAAAAGAGACCCACGTGAATTTCAAAATTGTGGAAAACAAAAGGGCACAATTATTGTAAAGAAGCCAATCCAACATGATCTGGAAAGCTGCAAATTTTACCCAAAGTGCATGTGTATGGACAGGGCCATGGTAAGCTCGTGATGCAAACTCTGAGAAATATTGAGGAACTGACAACCCAAGGAATATTGAGATGCCGACCACAAAGAGGTTCCGTGTCATATTTAAGTTGGTAAATTGAAGCACCGAAAGTCCAGTTCCCACTGTATTCAACAAGAAAATACACAATCCAAATGATGAGATTGAATGCATGGCTGTGTGTGAGTCTACTTGCAGAGTTCATCAAAAGTCATTTCCTACAAACTGAAACTGTCATTATTTATCAGGAATTACACTTACCAACCATTCCAAAAGTAATACACAGAATAGCAGCTACAATGGGTTGTGGTATGGCAGCAAGGATTCCTCCAAATTTTCCTGCATCCAGAAATTGACCCATTTGGTCAAAACAGTTCAATTCTCTACAGACAACTAAACAGCATATGTATTCACCAACAGCGTTTAGTACTCACCAAAAATAGAGAAAAAAAGCATGAAAAAGGCAGAGATCTGGATTACTCTCCGACTTCCAACACGAGTGAGTCCAACTAGCCCAATATTTTCACTGCAAAACACAACAACAAAATGAGACTGAAGGTCGACAACAAACACTCATTAGTCCTCAGAGGTAATCGAATTGAAGTCCTTCATATTCCCCTGTCGTAGGAAGTAATCATGTTTTTACACTTACGGAGCAACAGTTGCACCAGTGAAGGTGCCAAAGAATCCATTCAACAGTAGACCAACTCCCTGCCATCCAATTCCTCGACTGATGACATAAGGTGGTGGGGAGTTGCTCCTGCCAATCGAGACAGAGCATAAAAGCCACCAGTTGACTGTAAAAAGGCACCACACCACATACAGATATTCAGAAAAAGAACAGAAATCACAAGATGTATGTCATTGCAAAAAGCACCCATTTGAGGGAAAACTGATTACCTCGACAAGAGCAGAAAAACCTGCTGACATAACTCCAAATGCATTCCCAGCATCAAAAGTTGGAGCACCCCATTGAAGAGGATAGGAAATCCTAACCCTGTGTTCGAAACAAAACACAAAGACAGAAATTCAGATCTGAGGGTGCTTCAAAAGAAAGACTCTCTTGAAGCACATCAAGCAAAAGACATATTCATTTGGCACAATTACAATATACACCTGCACTTCTTTCAAGAGAAAGGTAAAGAGCTCTTCTTACTTCAAGCAAGGTCTTCAATCAAGTAGACGATAAAATGATGGGAGTATAAATTACCAGGGAGCATGTGAAACAAGACCACTTCGGTCAGTGCGACAATGAAGTTGTCCAAGTGCAGATGCATGGTCATAAGCTCCAGCTACGGTTAAAATAGTCGCATAGACCCATACAATCACAACTCCAAAGATAATAGGGAAGAGCTCAAAGAAGTGAATTTCGTGTATGAAGGGTACACGGGGTATGTGGATGTGCTTCAAGTGCTGTGCCCATCATCACAACACAAATAAAAAAATCCATCATCATTGAGCAGGAGGAGAGGATGGAAGAATCCCAAAAGATAAAGAGAGCACAAGACAAGCAACCACTACTGTACATAGAGATCAAAACTGATACTCAAAATACAATTCAACAACAGGCCGTTTGCTTTCTTGCTCAAGATTCTATTACCTGGGAAAAGATCAATATAAATAGAAGAGCTGGAATGCCAATTTCGACACACTTCCCAACCTGATGGAACAGGAAAAACATGGGAATATCGTCAGTCATCAGTCAAATCAATCAGGTTGTATGAAATAGACAAAAAAAGAATCTGAAGAATGCAAACCAAAGACAGGGTATCAGGAAGATGAAGATTGAAAGGAGGAGAAGAGAAAAAAAACAGTACCCCAGGAAATCCATATTCCAAGAGACCCAAGCCCACAATTGCTGTGACAGGAGCTATAACAATGGGGTTGATGAACCTGCAAGTAATTTTCATCAAGAACAAGCACTGCAACTCTGTTGAGAATATGTAGTTTATCAATGGCAGGAACTGTGGTAACACATTCCCATTAAAAAAGAAAAAGAAAAAACAAGATCGTCATTTTTTTGTGAGTAATAGTTTGCCTCATAAGCTCTCACAGCTCCCGCATTTGTTCAATGCTTGATCAGTAGAGCTGTGATGCCATCAATCAAGCAGCCAACAGCAGCAGTTCAATCACAACCCATGAAGAAGAAGAAGAAGAAGAAGAAGAGTGGTAATGTATGTTGACATCAGAAACAGCAAAAAATTTAGGTCTGATGGAATCCATGAGTCCTCCCTCCACTACAAAACTGGGGTTTGGATTTTTACCTTGCAAAAAGGCCCCACAGGCCACTAAATCCTAGTATGATGTTCAGTGCTGAGCCTGCTATGAAGGCTCCTTGTGTCGCCCTCATTGCATGACGAAATCTCTGCAGCGGCACACAAGGAGAAGGGAGAAATTACTACTTGTTGTGTAGACAGGAATACGATTTGACAGTGTATTTATTAGACTCTTCTGGGGCTCTGAAAGCTGTGCATTTTTTTGTCAGGGCCACAGCAGTCTTGCAGTGGATGGAGATGCTGAACGTTGGTGGAGATGATGTGGGGGAGAGAGAGAAGGAGAGAGAGAGAGAGATGGGGAGTGGGGTTTGCTTACCTCATGTGAGTCAGGAATGTTGATGATTGAAGGAGCATTGACAATAGAAAGTGTGATAGACAGAAAATAGAAGGAGTTTCCCATCACTGCCGGCAACCGAGAACCCAGTACAGTCTGCAACAGAGTATTGATCGCTGAAACAAAAAGCGCACTCTGCACCACTCGCGATAAATCACTCTGCAATCACACACACACACACACACACACATATACACAAACGATGATGCAAAGCTTGAAGACTTTTCTTGAAACCAACATCATATACCCACTTCATCTGCAAATTAATAATACTCCGAAAAGCAGCAACACCATTGCCAACCCAAAAAGAAATGGAAAACAAGACAAAAGAGCTCATGCTCAAGCTCAGGAAGAACCAACCTACCGACTCTCCGAGAATGTTGCGGAAAACAAGAGTTGGGATTAGCACCGTCGTCCCAAGCATGGTAAGGTAGTGCTGGAATCCTAAGACGATTGATTCAGCTGCACAAACAAACAACAAAACACCCGCAAAAAGTTTCTTCCGAATTAGTCTCAAATCTGCAAAACAAATACTTCTTCTTCTTCTTCTTCTTCTCCCCCATCACCATCACCAACTCAAACCCAAGTAACCAAATCAGCAAAACTAAATGATCAGCCATGTCCTGCATCATTATTCAGCTCGTAAACCAAACCCAAAAAACTCAGAAACCCATACAACAGTTCCAGGAAACCGATACACAACCCCCCCCCAAAAAGAAAAAAAACAAGAGAAAAAACAGAAAGAAAGTCCAAAACATAGCACCACAAAGCTCAAAAGCTTGCAGCTAGCTAGCTAGCTAAATTTATTTTTCTGTTTCATGTTCTTTGCTTTCTTTTTGTTTACTTACCCCATCGAGGGTTGTCATTGATACAGTAAGCCAGGTGAGGAAGCTGCTCCAAAGCAGGATGATGCAATTCATCTTGCTTCATGGCCTTGAGACCAACTACAACTGGTTCCCCCATTTAGACAAAAGGAGTCTCTTCTAGCACCTACTACTCAAAACCTCCACTCCAACTCCAGCAACAACAACGACAACAACAACAACAACAACAACGTCACAGTCCCACTTCCTTTCTCCTTCTCCAACAAAATTGATACAAAGAAATTGGAATCAGCTGGAGAAGCTCCTCACAAAAGCCAACAACAACAACAACAACAAAATCACCACACTCCCGTTGCGCATCCAAAGAGAGAGAAAGAAATGGGAGAGAGAGAGAGAGAGAGAGAGGAGGAGGGTTGTGGGTGGGACCAGAGAGAACTAACTGCGGTAATAATAATGACCGGGAGAGTTAACTGGTCAGTTACCAGTACACACCAACGGACAGGCGGCAGTTAACTTATTACTCCTGACCAGAGTCCCAGTTCAGTCACCAGTTACCTGACCGGAGTCCAGAGTGACCTGACCAGTTACCTCCTTTGACTCCCAAGTCCCAGTGTTTTTTTTTTTTTTTCTTGTTTTTTTTTAATGGCAATTTTTTTTTGTGTGTTATAGCCAAAGTGGCGAGGGGATGATTCACAGGAAGATTTATTTAGCCAAAAAAATTGAATGCAAGCTAAATATGAAAAGTAAATTTCTTTTTAAACTTCTTTTTTCTATATTTTTTTTTGCTATCCTGGGTTTAACTTGAACGCTATGTATAGACATTTGACGATTTTTTGTTTTGTTTTTTTTTCGAATTATGGCTATTGAAAATCTCTAAAAGGCACTAATGATTTTAGTACTTTTTAATTATAATATATAGGATTTTGGAAAAGTAAATTTCTTTTAGACGTACATACTTCTATATTTTTGGTGAGTCTATTTGAACGATTTATAGAAAGAAATCTGGCGATTCTACTTAATTATTTTTTGAGAATTATGGCTATTGAGAATTTCTCAAAGCACATGATTTTAGTATTTTTTCGTTTTAACATAGCACATTTTGGAAAATTAAATTTCTTTAGACAAAAATACTTCTATATTTTTGGGGAGTCTACTTGAACCATGTATAGAAAGAAATCTGGCGAATTCCCTTAAATGTTTTTCTAATTATGGCTATTGAAAACTCTAGAAGCCCTAGTAAGGATTTTAGTACTGTTTTAGTTTTAATATAGTATTTTGGCTATAAAAAGCCCCAGCAGAAAATTAAGTCTACCCAAGATACACACTAACTTAACCCTGGTACTACTAAAAATGCATTCTAGGAAACTAAACCCCATTAACAATCCAGTTAAACTTAACTGGCAGTGTGTGGGAATTTGAACCCAAACGGTCTTCTGCCGCCTTTAATGGGACAATCAGGCATGCCAGGGCAGGGCGGGCCAGGGCAGGCCAGGGTTTCTAGCTAGCTAGCTAACTGGGGTTAGGGTTTCAGCAACCTAGGGTTTGGTAAAAAACAAACTTACTAGAATTTTTTTAGTTTTTTTATCTATGGAAAGACAGAAAAAAAATTTACCGAGGGTTAGGTACCTCCTCTCCTTTTACCTTTAGAGGTGCCTTACCCTCGGTAAAAAAAATTTATATATTTGAGGGCATTACCCTTCATAAAATTTCTGCCTCAATGGTGGGTTGATGGAATGGCCTTACCACACACGCCCGGTAGGCTTTAGGGTTAGGGTTAAAGGTTCCTCCCAACAAATTCTTTCTTTGGGTATAATAGCTAAGGGGCTTTTTAGGGTTTAGGGTTTTTCTCTCGATGCATCTTACCGCATACAGCCCGTAGAGTTTAGGGTTAGGGTTAAAGGTTCCTCCCAACAAATTCTTTCTTTGGGTATAATATAACTAAGGGGCTTTTTAGGGTTTAGGGTTTTTCACTCGATGCGTCTTACCACATATGGCCCGCGAGGGTTTAGGGTTAAAGGTTCCTCACAACAAATTCTTTCTTTGGGTATAATATAACTAAGGGGCTTTTTAGGGTTTAGGGTTGAAGGTTCCTCCCAACAAATTCTTTCTTTCGGTATAATAAAATTTTGGGGCTTCTTAAGGTTTAGGGTTTTTCACTCAATGCATCTTTGTGAGGTTTTTTATGATGTTTCTAGTTAACCTATTTTGCCCAAGCTTTAGCCTATTCTAAGCTTATTGTTAACAATGTAGGGCCCTAAGGTGTTCAGCTTTATAGTGTTTTTTTAAATGCTATTTGGTATGCTTTTTTCACTACCCAGGCCCACTTAGCTCAAGAATTATTATTATTATTATTATTATTAGAAGTAGTTTAACTCATTATCAAATAAAGCAATATGGTTGGCTAGTTTTGGCTAAATTCTTTTTTTTTTCCCTCTCAATTGGGTGGGGTCCCTTAAAGCTCTAACATGATGGCCTTTTGATGCAACAACATAAGCCAAGAAGAAGAAGAAGAAGAAGAATGTAAGGAAACTCTATTGGGAAATGAGAGTGTGAAGTTAACACTTAACAAAACAAATGTTGGGTTACCTAAGTTGGGTGAGCTAACCATGACACAAGAATTACCTTAGCTGCTAACCTATAATAATAAATCATCCCACCCCCTACTTCTCTCCCATTGTTGTTGTTGTTGTTTGGAGATGTAAAGAAGCCCAAAGAAAATTTTCTAGTGGTCCCTAGATGCCATATTACAAGCAAAAAATTTCCTTTTTTTCACCAAGAGTGGGGGGTGATTTCACAAGCGGAATGGCCACCCCAAATGAGTGTTTCAAAATAATAATAATAATAATAAAAATTCCCCCATGATATCCGATGGGTATCACAATTGAAAAAAATTTAAATGAATTTTTTTGCCAATGGGTTATGTACATTAATGCCTTTGGAGCAAGGTGTTCCCAAAAGAAATAAGTGCACCCCAGTCTCGCTTGGGCACTTATTATTTCAGAAATGCCTTGCCCCCTTGAGCATTACCTTACTTGTGAAGACCTATCGAAAATTTCTTGGGTAATTTGGTGGCACATTTTAAAGCAATATTTTGACCTTTGAGAATTGCTAGGTCTTTCTTCTTCTTTTAATTTTAGAAGGGCTCATTTTGTCCCATGGAAGTATCTTCTAGGCTTTCGGAGGTATCTCCCATTTTTTTCATAGGGATCTTCTTCCTTTGTGTGTGTGTGTGTGTTTGTCCATTTAAAGTAAAAGCTAGTCTTTCAAACTCAAAGAAATCTTTGAGATTCAATTTTTTAAAAAGAATCAGTTCAAATCTTTATAGGAATAATTTTATTTAGTTATGGAAATTATTTTAAGAACCAAACAAAAATGGAATTCATTCAAACAAATTGGATCAAGATGATGAAATCTAGAAAGAAAAAGAAAATCCAATTCCAACAAAATTCAAGTTTGAATATCCCTTTGGTTGAAATGAAACAATTTGTTTTCAAACTCCAACAATTACATGTACAATTGCATTGAAATTAAAAAGAAAATTTTGCATTAAAAGCTTAAAACAATCATTATTTACTAGAATGTTGCATATTACACAAAATAATAGCAACATCATTTTGATCAATTATAGACAATGTGATTTTACAATTAGTTAGGTTGGAGAATTGATGGCCACTAAACATTGGTTACAATACTTTCTCATTTCTCATTTTTGGACATGACCCTTCTTAACACTTTAGAACCCTCAACCAAATCTCAAAAATGTAACTCATGATCATCATGCAATGTTATTTGAAACTTAATTTTATTCAACAAACTTTGATTGCATGTAACAACAATGTTCAATTGATCACCATGATTATTCACCTTCTTCAAGCTAGATCTCTATTTTATTTCCTGACATAATTTTCCATCACCATTGTCACAAAACACAACACCTCCAAGCTTTATTGGAAAATACATTTATCAAAATCATTGCACATATATTGAAAATGGACACACTAAAAAAGCAAAATTCAAACTAAGCAATTCAAAATTTCAACAATCATAAATTTATTCAACTTTTTGAACATGTGCAATTCTTCATTGAGGGTTAAGTTGTTTAAAAATAAATGGGTGATCACCACTAACCTCAATTGATATCATTAGATAGTTCATTTTTTCATATCATTATTTGTTTGGTTATACATGTAATTAATAAAAACACGATGAAATTTACAAAATTTGCAGAACACAATCAAATTGTAGCCCTTGGTCTACAAAAAAATTACCGCCAAAAACAAAAAAACTCATAGTTTGAATAGTTTATAAGATCGTTATATCCTTGACACCTTCATTTTAAATTCAACATGAACAAAGGCATTCAACATCCTTGTTATCACCATGGCTCACCTAGTTTTGTAGGTGACATACTTTCATTTGAATTCCATAAATCTTCTATGAATCACATGTTCAACAATCTCAATGCATATTTCCCTTAGAAAGTATATTTTTTGAAATGCAACATCAGAACCAACATGACAAGCAATTGGCACCCCCACGTCAAGTTCATTGCCAAAGGGCCAAATGAACTTCATTTGCATGCCACTAGATTTGAACCAATGCCTTTTTTAAGTCTAAAGGTCCTATAATGAGTTATACCATTGAGCCCCCACAAGAGTTTTATTAAACCAAACTTGTTATTTCAATGGAAATGATTGCATTATTTAATGTTAAAAACAAGGGATGCATCCCAACTTTTGCAAACAATGATCATTATTGCCTCATCAAGGCCTTCACAACTTCCAACATGTAACAATTGACAAAAGGATAATGATCCTCTATTCACATGTTGAACTTCCAATTCTTGAAAAATCTTTATTGATAATTACAATGAAAAACCCTCAAAAAAACTAAGGAACAACAACAAATGGTCACAAATAAATATTTTTAAAAAAATTCAAAGCTCAACAAAAAGAACCCATTAAAATCAACAATATTAAAAAATTAAAACTATAAAATACTAACTTCAAGACACATCAAAATCATCTTTATGGATTGTAAATTCACATGCATTTATTTTCAAATTTTCCTTAAAACCATGTACCACAAAATTGCATGTATAAAAATAAAAAATGACACAAAATTTTAGGAAAGGTAGTTTGGCATTTTTCCCAACTCAACATTAAACAATGTTAATATGCTTGCTTGATTTATTTTGTTATATATATATATATATATATAATCCTTCCGAAAGCTTTGAAAGACATAAGAATGAATTCCATATAACAAAACATATGTAACATTGAATATATGAAGGCCTTTATATGTAATAAAATTCATTTTATTAAAAAAAACTCAAAACACACATTCATTATCAACTCCCATGGGACATTTAGCCCAAGGGTTTGGATTTACTTGTGTCAAATGATGATTTTTTAAACGGGGTATTGGATAATTGATCAACCTATTTTTTATCACCTTATTATTATTTATTTTTCTAATATATATATATTAAAGTCACCTTATGTTAATTATAATCCATTATTTCATATTATTACATACCTTATATTATAATTAAATTGATCATTTTTTTAAATGTACCCTATTTCACAAGAAGATATGTTGTCTTTTTCCACTACCCAAATTCATTAGGTTTTTAGTGAGACAGGACAAATTTGACTTTTATGGTTTTGGTTTAAAATGACTATTTGATTAGAGCATTTTTAGTGAAATGTTTTTTAATCATTTTGGATAGTTGCATGTTGCACTAGATAATTTTTAATTAAAAAATTATGACATGGATATATGATGTCCCAAGTTAATATGAGATGGAATAACATGCCATGTCATCATATAATTTCTTTTTTTCATTTTTTCTCAGATCATGAAGTCATGAATGGCATTTTAGTAATAGCATGCCATGATGAATTTACATGCCGTAAAGGTTTTTTTTCCTATTTTGTCAACAAAAATATTTTTACACCATTTGAACATGATGTACATGTTTGTGTATTCAACATGATGTATATGTTTGTAAATTGCATTTGTACAAAATGCATTGAAGCATACATCTATCAAATATTGAACCCAAGACCTCATGGAAACATACTAAAATCTTAACCACCAAACCATTTCAACATTTTATTAATAAGTATAAAAAGTTTAATTTTATCATGTTTGGCATGAAATTGTTTAGGAAATTCGAATTTTAACGAACATTTTCTTTTACGAAATTTATTCAAATGCTACAAATGAAAAGATGATTTTGAAGCTTATTTAATCATATATTCAAACAAGTTATTCTAATTTACAAAAATTAAATTTAAAATGTTTTTAAAAAAACATTTCATGAATATATCAATAAATATCTTTTTATTTAAATTGACCTCAAATCTTTGTAACTTCAATGTGAATTCAAAAGTGCATTTATTAAGTCTTTTATAATAAAAATTTCATTACAAAATATATGTCCATTGTTTGAAGAATGATTCGGAATAAATTTGTTTACTTATTTTTCCAATGTTCTTAAAATGGTAATCATTCATAAAAAAATTGCCACATTTGGTTATAGATAAGATATGTAGTTGGGAACTTGTTTAAATCTTTCAATATTATGTTTATTTATAACATTTTATTGCAAAACTTTAACAATATATACTTTAAATTTGGCCCCAAAAATATTTTTCAAATATTTTTTTAATATTTATTTTGTTGCCCCTTAAATTGGTAAAAATTAGTCATAAAAAGAAACATTAATTAAATAGTAAATATAACCATGTAATTCTCAAGACCATATAATTAACAAGATTAATCATACACTAATACCAATGATTAATTACACAACTTTGAAAAAAAATCACAACATTTTTTTTTAATTATGTAAAAGATATTTTACCTTTTTTTTCTTTTGTAAAAGGAAACACAATTTGGTTTGGTGAAATTTTGGGTTTAAATAGTTGGATTAACCCTTTCCCCCCAACCAGCATGTTTTTGTGATTTCAAATTTTCTTAACTTCACAATTTTTGTTGGAAAAAAATTGGAAAAATTATTGCAAAATTTAAGAAAAAATGTAAACGATAAAAAACTTCCAAAACAATTGGGATCAAAAATTGGAAAAAAAAAGTTACCCCTAAAGAATAAAATTTAAAAATAATTTAAATAATTTCAACATTCAATGTGAATGATTCAATTCATGTGCAAATGTTAATAGGTCAAAATATGCAAAAAAAATCACTAACCCATTTAAGTCTAAATGTGAAGTATTAAGTTGTTATATGTGTTTCAATATATACTAATAAGTCAACATTAATGTGCTGAATAATTGATATAATTTCTAATTTTTAATTTAACACTTCAGTTTTTTATTTTGAAATTTTTTGCATATAAGGAATAAATAAAATAATGTTGTTAATATTTTCATTAGTTTCATGTTATGCTTTTGGTTAAATTGATAAAAGGCTTTAATTCTTTGTTGAATTGGTTGTGAATTTGAATCTAACCTCTTTAATTGAATTTTCCAAATTTTTGACATTCAGTGTTGTTTTTTTCCAAAAAATTTGGAAAAAATGAAAATAATATAATTTGCATCAAACCTAAAAATGTACTATATTAATGGTTTGTTTTTCATGTTTCAATGTCCAAAATTATATTAACGTTGTTAATAGTTAATGTGTTTAAATGAAAATATTTTAAACATATTGTGGGAACATGTGGAATAATTTGGAATGAATATTATGAATATAAAATATTCAAAAAAAATTCTAAAGCATTGTAATCGATGATTTTATTGGTTTTTTTTTTTTTCAAATGACATAAATTTCCTTCAAAGTGATATAATCACTTACAATAATTATTCACACCAAGTCACATAATAGTATAATAACATTTTATGTGTCATGAATGTTTTTGGTCGTTCTCAAAATCATAATTTTTAACCCATAACCTTTTGTAAACCAATCCCAATGTTTCATGTCATCATGGCAAATAAACCCATTGTTTTTTTAATTATCACTTCAGTGGGCAAAGTTGCCTCCTTTTATTTTGCTTGCATTTCAACTATGAATGTAGTTGACTTCAATTTTGTGAACTTTTTAAAAGTAAACATGAAATACTTGAAATTACTTTGAAAGTACAAAAGAATTGATTTGGTGCTTTCAATATCAAGGTTTTGAACGTTTTGACAAAGTTTGTCATGTTTATTGAATGTTTTTTCATAGTTGAAATTATTACTCAACCCTTAAAATGTAATTTTTTGGTATTTTTACAAGCCAAATTGTAATTAAAATAATAAATATGAGATGTTAAAAGAAGAATGGGGACCATGATGAACCCAAAAATATAACGACTGCAATTGTTTTTCATTTTAACGGTCCATAGTGTTAAAATTATGCAAATTTTATTTTCAACCTACTTTTCAAATAGATTACCAAGGTGGTAAAAAAATTGTCCAATTTATTTTGGTTTTAGCCATATTCAAGAAAACATTAAAAAGTATAAAAACACACTAATTTTTTTGAAATGAGAAAAAGAAAGGAAAAAAAAAACATCAAATTTCATTTCATTAGTGAACATAATTTATTATTTTTTAAATGGATTACCATAGATACTTCAATAGAAAATTGATAAAAGACTTCCTATTTGATTTGTCAAGATTCTCAACAATTTTGGAAATGTCCATCTTCTTATATTTTCATAAAACATCAAATACATTTTGAACCCAATTTTTAGAATCAATTTGCTTCCTATTTGACTACTAAGCTTCATGTTATTCAATTATATTAAAATGGGATGTCTAAATGTTATAAATAAAATGTCATCATCAAATTTTTAAAAAGATGGTTGTTCAACATGGTTTAGTAAGGTCTTCATCATAAGCACAAAGATTGATAAAGTCATTCTTGACTAATCAAACATTGAAACATTCAAGAACATCAAACATGTTTGCATCATAGATCTTCACTCACAAAACTTTTATACTTATCATTATTAGCAAATAAAGAATACAAATGATTTCAAATTCATCTTTATACTATAACCAAATTGTATTAGACACAACCATAACAATACATGATGAATAAACGACAACATCAAAGGAGAAAGAAATAATGAACAACAAAAGGATGTGAATGTAAATAAACCAAATTGTTGAAGTTACCAAAACCAATGACGCTTGTGAAAAAAATTCGCCATGAAAACATCAAAGATGAGTGATGATTAAAATAAAGCAAGTAAATATGGCAAAAAGAAAATGTAATAAAAGAAAGTACATCTGAATATAAATTAAAATGCTAAGGGCAACAAGTGCGGAAAAAGAATCAACTTGCTAGTGATGGAGAAAACTTGACATGTGAAAAGAGATGAACAAGCTAAAGATGAAAGGAAATACAAGTAAACCTTTTGAAACTACAAGTGGCAGAAGTTGAAAGCTAATGAAATCATGATGATGGAAAAGAAATCAATTGACAAAGATGGCAAAGGACAATCATATATATTAATTCTCTTGTCTGTTTGTGACATGCCATTCCGACCGGTTAATCTGCGAGGCCGATTCTACAACCCCCTAGTTGACAAAAACGAGGTTCCGACCCATTAATCTACGAGGCCGATTCTGCAACCCCCTAGTTGACAAAAATGAGGTCCCGAAAACCAATTGCGGGTCATGGTGGCGGGGAGAAACTGGAAATGAGGTCCCACTGTTTATTTTCAGATATTTTATATATTAAGTCACTATGTCAGTCAGTCAGTCAGTTAGTGACAGGGGTTTTGGGGGGTGGGGGAGGGAGAGGCTGGTGAAGCAGCGGGCGACCGATGTCAGTCTATGACGGGGGTTGGCCCACCACGGTTTCCGTGTACAAACCGTCTCCACAAAGCATTGTAGCCATCCAAAGGGTAGGAATGATGGTCAAATTGCATCCCTCTCCCACCGCACCAAAAACCTTCCCCTCCCCGCCCCACTACCGAAAAAACCGACAGTTATATAGAGGAGCGTGTTTTCGGAAATTTCGAAAACTTTTGGGAACCAATGTTCAAAATGTCAGAACCGAGGTTTTGGGTTTTCTCACGTCGGGTAAGGGAGTAAATACCTGGACTGATAACCTGAGGGTACACATGGCTGGTTCTCATACCTGCACAACGTCAGTCGAAACCACTGCGCGTTCGGGGTGGCTGGAGTGGCGTAGTCACGGGTGTCCGAAGGTCACGGGTACCACTAGTATCTATGGAAACTTTCAACCATAAATTGCATCCATCGAATTATCAATAATAAGTGAATAGTTCATATGGAACAATAATATTCAATATTACCTCCATCTAAATTAATCCCAATCAGTAATGCATAAAATGACAAGTTTGAATTGTTTGATACAAAGCTTTGATATTATCCAAAAATCTTAATCCGACTATTAACCACCACCATCAAATTAAAAGAAAAAAAACCTAATGTATTGGATATGAAAATAAAAATTTACATTAGAACAAAATTGTATCAACCATTTACATGTAGCAATCTTGACCATCCCTTGAATTAAAACATATTCACCATCAATTATGCACATCAACAAAATATTATTCTAATATTCTAAGGTCTCAACCTTTATTGTTTTAAAAAAAAAGGGCCTTAAACATACCAAACCACAAGATCGACTTGTATTGTTTAACTTATTTCAATTGGAAGGATTATGCCCATTTGAATTAACATTATTTGTTGTATTGATTTTTTTTTGGCATCATTGACCATTTGATCAATTAGATTGCAACTATCCATGGTTAAATAAAAAACACCTATTGACATATTGATCTTCATGTTGTTAATTTCATTCATTTACATTATCTTGAAATGATCAACCTAAAATTATCCAATGGAGGACATCCGAAACTTTCATTCAAAAGATAAATTGTAAAACTACACAATCAGATCCCAACCATTGATCCTTTTGGGAAATTAATGCATCTTGATTATTGAAAGTACTATTTATATATTCATTGATTGTTTTGGGAGATTGTTGCATCTTTACTATTGAAAATACCATTTATATGATATCCATTAATCCATATTGATATCTTTTATGTTCTACTTTTCTCATGGCAAACACATTTACAAATTGGATCCAAACATAATATTATGAACCACCAAAACACATAATTGAATCCTTAATTGCATCATATTTTACAAAATATACTTAATATCATGATTCAAAAATCAAAATTTAAATTGTTTAATATTTAATTACCTAAAAAGATGTTGCATTATATTATAGTGTAACGGTGTACATAAAAAATCATAAGAAAATCATTTTCAAATAATCTTTTTTTTTTTCAAAAATCTTTTGAACAATAAAAAATATTATTCACGTTGTCTTAAAAAATAATTTTGGGTATTCCATATTCATTGGATTCATTTCAAAATTTTCTATTATGTTCCCATGACACATAAAAAATATTTTTGTACAAGTTAATTCAAAAATTTCAACATTAACTTAAGTAAATTTACCTTGATGAAAAATAACACAATGGTCACATCTTACTTTGATTGCTTGAATCCAATTTGCACCCATTTTGACTTGTCATCATAATTAATTAACACATTTTCTTGTTTTGATAGCAAATGCTCTTATTATTTCATTGTGTTTTGAACAAATCTTATCATAATGTCATTGTTACTTGTTGGTGTTGTGTCACATCCTCTAACAACTTCCACTACACTAATTTGTTTGTGCATCATCGTGCTTTTATCCTTTTGGAAATAATTTGTTTGAACTTCTATAAGAAGTTTTTTTCCATTTTTTAATCTAATACATGAACTTTCTTTTTTAAATGTTTGTTATTTTTTAAAATGTCTAATTATACTAGTTATTAAAATTTCCATTGATGTGTAGGTTTGATATCTCTCTTCAATTTGTGAAATTTGTTAATTATCCAATTTCACAATGGATTTTTCACAAAATACCAACTCAAATGAATATTCAAACACTATTTTTCTTTGTTTTTCTTTTTTGAATTTGATTCATTATCGTCCAAATTAACATATTTGTATTTTTACCCACCTTCAATGCCAATATATTCATATAAATTATTGTCATTTGTAAGATCCAAATTTTTTAAGTTGTCATTTTAATGTGATCATTCTAAATATATTACATATTTTTAGTCATCTTGGTTTGTTCATTGATAGCATCATCTTGAATTTAAAATTGTTTAAATATTTCATGGGCTTTCATTGCAACTTCTATTTGATTGTATTAATATACTCTTTTGGAATGTAATTTACCCAATTCACCTTTTTATGTGCATTGGAAATTAGGTTTTATGTTGATGAATATTTCATTTTACAATCTTTGTAAATTTTCTTGGACTCCCATAATTGAATCATATTTTTTCATTTTGTGTATTTATTTGTTGTGATTCCCTATCTATTGAATTTATTTATAGGTAAATCAAAATAAAATATTGAATTATGTTTTTCTCAAATTGACATCTTGAATTTGTTTTGTTAATTAATCTTAACTATTAATAAGAACATTTCTTGGATAATCACATTTGTTATTTTTGGCAAATTTTCTACATTTGGCTAAACCTTTGGTAGGTTACGTGGCATTTTTTTACACATTCGTTTTTCAAGCTTTTTCATGACCACTTTTGAAGAATATAACCATGCACAATTCATACCTTTTAGTTGTTTTTGCATGCATAATAGTTAGCACCATTTTTTTTGAGAAATGATTAAAACAAAGTTGGATTACATAGGAAGCAAACATAAATTCTTATGCATGTTCATGAATCAACTCAAGAAATCTTGCAAGGCATTTCCCCAAGTTCTAGGAGTGTGTGTATTTTTGGGCTTTTTACCCGAATGTTGGATTGTTTTGGCTTTCAAATAAAAAATTTAGGTTTAATTCACCCTTTTTTTAATGAAAGGGTTAGCTTTTGGGTTTGATTTTTTAAAAATCTAACCAATGGATTGAAACCTTTGGTTCCAAGTTTTTTTGGGTTGTTGATTCTTGGTCATGAACTTTAGACAATAGTTTGCAACCTTCATAGACAAGTTTATATTTATAAAACGACCCTTCAATTGAGGTACAAATATAATTTTTTTTGTTTTTAATATAACCTTACTTTTTGTATTTAAAAATTACATAAGTAAAATTATAAGGTTCCACACATTTTATATGGGGTAAAAACTATAGTTCAATTATTTTTATAAAAATATTTTTATTTTAAAAATTAAATTATAATTAATTTAAAGTACACATTAATAATAATTATCAGAAAAATATAATATATGTACAAAAGATTCGTAATGAATATTAGTTGTTCAAAGGTTCAATTAGTAGGATGGAAAGTGTGTAAGTTATACTAAAGGTTGAGATTAAAGCAGGAAACATTAAGGAGGTGGTAAAAACTTCGCTAGGACAAGGAGTTGAAAAAGGTCTAAATGTAATAAATTGAAAGTCCACTTATTTGGGTAGTATTAAACACCTTGTTTGTTTTATTATAGAACCCAAAATTTTCATTTGCTTTTTCGTTTTTTTTTGGACTTAAAGGTTCATCAAACAAAAACAAGCTTTTGGCATAGTGCCAATGCATGCATCCTAATAGACAAGTATAAAAAAAAACTAAAATCAAATGAAAACATGATACTTCAAATAAGAATAAAGCCTTGCAATTTTCAAAATGTGAATGTGAAGAACTTTGAAAATGGGCAAAAACTTCACCTAGAACTAGGTTGCTTCTAATGGTGAAACTTGAAAGTTAGTTCATGAATGAATTTCCACCATTACCCGCATATGATTCCCACCAACTTTATTCATGCAATATTGAGGGCATAATTCGAGGTTCAACCCATGCACTTATTTCACTAAAACCTCAACCAAATCCATTTGAAATTTCTCGATCAATAGACCATTTGAAAACCCTCTAAAAAGCTATACAACCTAGAAAAACTAGGAAGAACTTTAAACCATGTGGTTCACACCCATTTGAAAGTCCCAAAAAATGTCAAGAGTTTAGAGAGATTAAATATGTATGGACTCCAAGTCATGGCATGAGGTATGCCCAAAATCAACTACCTAAACCCTAAACCAACCTAGGTGTAAACGAACCTAATGAGGTCGATTGATTTTGACCTAGTCTTTTGTTGGAGTTTCATTTATCTGTAGAGGGACAAATATGTTGCAATTTAATTTGATAAGTATTGATTTTGTGAACATGATTTGATGTTTTTAAAATCATTAATCAATCTAAATATATAGACCAAACTAAGGACACATTTAGATTAATAACTATTTAGGCTAGTTGGTGATGAATGATTATCTAGTGAGGGGGGATAAACAATAAACCATATGTACACAACACCAAGTCTTTCATTAGTTCCAAGAGAGATGAATAATTGTTATAAACATCATTTTATGGTGTAGAACAAGGATGTCAATGTATGAATGTTTTCATTGTCCACAAGGGCTGAACTTGAATTCATATTCCATTCCCTATTTCTTTTACTATTAATGATATTTCCCAACTATTTATCACGGGGCTGAATAGTCAATGATTAACAATTAAAACGTTGTATTACAAATGTTATATTTATGAATGAAAATTCGGACATTGATCACACATCCATGGGGCACACATTAGGGGGAGTTGTTGCATGATGGATGAATATTTGGAAAAGTGAATTTCACTTCCTTTTAGAAAGTGTTTTGAGAAGTTGCACAACAAATGAAAATGAGCTTCCCAAAGGAAAATGGATGGTGCATGAACTTTAGGAAGCCATGGAGTTGCCTCAAGTCCAAGAGGAGGCAAACAAGGGATATACAAAGATGGTCCAAGTATTGTAGGGACATCGAATGATAAATGAACTTGGGGGAAGGCATTCCATCTTCAAATGGAAGTGGATGAGATAGTACATCCTATTGTTCCAAATTTGGTCTATTGTCCAACTTTCTTAAAAAGCTCCGTTTTCATCCCTGATTGAACTTTGTAAAAGCTTGACAATGTTTGCACAAATTGGGCATTTGAAGGAGAAAATAGATAAGTAATAAATGTACATACATTTTTCCATCAAACACATGGCATTTATTTCATTGAAAAAGCATCTAAATTTTTTGTCAAGCAATACTTTTAAAACTTTATCTTGAAATTGGGTACATTCAAATGAATTGTGGAAGGCTTTTTGTTGTTGGGCACTTGTCCTATAGGCTATGTAACACCATTGTTACATACTAGTGCCACATTCCTTGCACCTATTTTAATGCTCCCTAAGAGGACCTAGTTCTAGGAAAGAAAAATTGTCAAAGTTGCTAGCTACTGATTCACTCAGCATAGAATTCCATCTAGAACTGACAATTGGGACTTGTTGTTGAACCTTTGTAGTTTTCCAAAAAAATAAAATATCAAAAATTAAACTAAAAAAATAAAAAAATAAAATATATAATAAAATATATATTATTATTTATTGGGTCTTACAGTCCCAATCTGAATATTTCAAACAATTGGCAGTCAAAATAGGGCTTCATTACTTTTTGAATTGTGATAACCCAATGGAAATGACTCTGCCATGTACTTCAAAAGTGTAAAGCTTCAGTTCTTGGGAAAACTTGTAAAGTGAGGTTTGAATTCTTTATGTTTTTCCAACATGCCCTCTTGAGAATGATCATAGCACCTTTTCAGGTTCAGCCATAATTAGATTATTTAATAAAAATTATGAAATTAAAAAAATTATTATTATTATTTGTTTGAAATGTCAAATTCTAAGGAAATTAGAAAGGGTTTTTTTTTTTGAAAATTTTGGTGGAAACCCAGGAGCTTCTTGCTTTAGGCTAATCTGCCATTGCAAAGCAAGTATCCAAGAATTGACGAGATTTTTTTTCTATCCCATAATTTGGTGAAGCATTATGTATCCACAATTTTGCAAAAAGAAGTAATAAGAAATGTTACAAAAAGTCTCAATATGTTAGAGGTTCAGAGTCAAGAGAACCAATCCAAAAAAACTACCTATATTTATTTCTGAAAATTCACAATTATTTATTTATTTTGGGGTCAAAGTGGATTTTCAAAAAAAATAAAAATATTCATCACCGAAGTGCCAAACTTGAAAAAGTATTTATCGTATTTAGCATTTATTTTATTTTTTTCCACAAGAATTAATAACATTGAAAATGGGTGGCATGTACAGGATTTAAGCATTTTGACAATTCTTGTTCTGACATGTGACTTGGAAGTCTCCAAGCGTTTAGGCAATATGTAAATAATACAAACTCGAAAACCCAATATGATATATTAGAGAAAACCATAAATTCACCATGTCCTCACCATCTCTTTGGGCCTCATTTCACCCCCAAACCCCTCTTTCAGTGGTATCCGCGAAGTAAGGAAATTTTTATTAAATCTGGGTATAAAATGCTGAAACTCAGCATTCAATGCACAAGGTTCGAGAGTAATTATCGTTATATATATTTTCAGGTTCGGCACAGTAATGCTAAATAAGTAATATAATTTGAAGTTTCTCTTTCGACATCACAATATTTGATTTTCGACATAAAGATTTTGTGTTTTCTTGAAAATTTTGGCAAAACTGAAAATAATATAATTAGTGCTGCTGAAGCTGAAAAGGTACTACGGTATAGTAGCTGTACAGGTAGGAGCAGTGAGAATATATGTAGCAGCAGTGGAGGCGCTCAGGAAAAAGGAAAGACAGGATGAGACTCAGGTTACTTTACCACCAAAATTGATGGTTTTCTCAGTTTTAACCCCAAGTTGCATGCTAATGTACTTTTTTTTGCATTTTTTTTTTGAATCTCACCCCCTTTATAGAAACGTTGTCAGATAGTTCCAACCCAGAGGAAGTTAATGTTGTCATTGGAAGGACAGAAAACTACCTTAGTACCTTGGGGCAGCTTCAACACTAATTATAGTATTTGCAGAAAAGTGGAAAATTTTCAAAAAAAATTTAAAAAATCCAAATTGGAGTATTTATTAGGAGTAATTTTTTTTTCAAAATGAAAAATTGAAATTTTAATTAATTAATTAATTAATTGACATCTATGTGTTGAAGCTGCAGCTGTACTAGAGTATTATAGGGTATGTAGGCATAATATAATTCCCTTTGAATCTTAGTGAGGACAAAAACCTATGATGCCTTCCAGTTTGAGTGAGTGAGTGAATGGAGGACAAATGGGACCCAAGGGACTGGACTCTATGCTATCAAAAACAACCTAGCATTCCATATGCTTGTTTGTTATGAACTTTGCAGAGGGAAAGGGAAGGGGAGGGTAGGCCCAACTTCCAAGAGAGACCAAAAGTGTAGAACTTTTCTCATGTGGGTATTCTTTGAGCTTTGTGCAAAAACAAGTGTTGGATGGAAACTTGGATGGGAGATTTGGCTAGGATCCTCTTTCCTATGGCATACATAGGGCTTTTTAGGTACCTTGTGTTGTATCCATGATTGACCTAGTTGACTAGAGTGTCCTATTTGACTGGCATTTAATTGTTAAAGAAGGAGAGAGAGAGAGAGAGACCCCTATGGAACCATGTAGGTTTTGCATTTGGTCCCACAATTTTGAGGACCGTTCCATGGTTTTGGCCTCGTTACCCTTATGGAACCATTTAGTTTTTCCATTTGGTCCCACAATTTGAGGACCGTTCCATGGTTTTGGCCTTGTTACCCCTATGGAACCATGTAGGTTTTCCATTTGGTCCCACAATTTGAGGACCGTTCCATGGTTTTGGCCTTGTTACCCACCCCTATGGAACCATGTAGTTTTTCATTTGGTCCCACAATTTGAGGACCTTCCATGGTTTTGGCCTCATTAGTCAACTAATTTCTCCTTTAAAAAAATTAATTTGGTTGAATTTTCCAATGACAAAAATTACTCAAAATTCAATATGTCTTGCATCTTAGGTCTAAAAATGATGAAAATCAACTCGATGAAACCTTACCCGTGGAGGGCTTACCAACACTACCACACCCTAACTTAGTTTCATATGTTAGTTTTGATTTTATTGGATTTTCAATGACAATATTGTTCAATATTCAAAAACTCTTGCATCATATGGTATGCCTAAACATTTGGAAACCACCACAAAGCACCTTTTACTCATTATTGAGGGCTTTTCGATGGTACCAAATGTACAACAAGGGGCTCCGTGATTTGGGAAGATCTCAACACAACAAACAAAACAAAATGCTTCACTTTAATTGATAGATTACTCTAAAATTTGAACTATGAGTTTTCTTTTGGGTAGGTCATTTTTTAGAGCTTCCCGAACTTTTTTTTTTGTTATAACTATTTATGGTTTAAACTTGCAATGAGGGCCAAAGTTGTTGCCCATATATGGATTGTATTGCTAGTTATATATTGTAATGCGTTTTCAGGTTGAACGGTCATTATATTATTTTTATTAATGTGAAACTTTCTTTAAATTACTTGTTTGAAATGTCAAAAAATTAAGGAAATTACAAGGGAGGGAAATTACCAAAATTGGTGGAAACCTAGGAGCCATTCCACCATTGTGAAACATGCATTCAATAATTGGCAACATTTTTCTATGTTGTAATTTGCTTGAATATTATGTCTCCTCATATAACAAATGTTATAAAAGGTTTCATTATGTTATGGGTTCATAGTCAAGAGAGAGCCTACCAAAGAAGCTACCTATATTTATTGCCAAAATGAGTTTTGAAAAAGTAAAATAATTATTTGACACCCAATTGCTGAACTTCAAAATGTACTATAATATTCAAGTTATTTAAAAAAATAACCTTGCCTTTGGGGGTTTTTTTCATTCTCAAACCTTTTTTCATTTCTAAATTTTGGTTATCCACAAAGTGAACAAACTTCATTGAAACTAGGTTCAAATGGGTTTAAATTGTTGAATCTAAATTCTTTTTACACAAGATTCAAAATATTTGTTGAATAGGTATTAGCAACAATGAAAAACAATTTAAAACTTTAAGTTGAAACTTGTTTTAATACCAACATTGGAGGAAAGTATGAATTTAAGCCTTGTTTTATGTTAATGTGCGTTTTTTAACGCCAAGTTTTGATCTCGCCCCCCTCCTTTATGGCAAAACTATGGCTCTTGGCACTAAGCATCCTTTCTTTTGTGGATAATTTTTAAAAAATTCAATTTGTTTCAACAAATAGGAGGGCATATTAGAAATGGTTTAGTAGCCAATTCATGAATTAGCTCTTTGTCCATAGTCTAATGAATAGGGTCTTGACTATTTCGATTTGCTTAGTCAAGTGCTTAGTTCATTGTTCATGCATGATACCTAAGTAGACTCATTTGGTGATCGATAGATACATCAATACCATGGTAATAAAAACTAAAAACGAGTGGTGCACTTGTACATTTGGTTGAACTTGGGTGTATAATACAAATACGAGCATGTGTATTGAAGGACATAACAATTAGGTATGACCACATTTGTAGGTATACCAAAGTGATATTCATATTGGGGTGGGTATGAACTTAGGGATTGCAACATTGATACTAGAACAATGTGATCTTATCTTTAACAATTGTGGTATTGTAATCGATGCCATTACCCTAGTCAAGCTTGTAGGTGGCAATGGACCTAAGGTAGGAGCACGACAAGGGCATTAGGTTTAGGGTTTAGTGCACCCATGCTGAAAAACTTTTTCCTATTGTGGTTGTCTAAGATTGTGGCAATCTTCTTGGGCTTTTAAAATTGTGTTTCGTTTGAAGATCATTGGGGGCATGTGTAGAAGGCAAATGGTTAATCATGTGTTGTGTGCATGACATGACATTGTATGTATCAAGTTCAAACACCATACATGATACCATATCATTCCTTCTATATTTTTGGCTACCTACTTGAACCTCGTGTAGAAATCTGGCGAAATTTTCCCTAAATTTTGGTATAATTAATGGCTATTGAAAATTTCAAAAAGCACTTGATTTTTTAACATAGAGTTTTGGCTATATATATATATAGCCAGCCAAGAAAAAGAAGAAAGGCTGATTCTGGCCCTTCATAAAAAGTGAATTGCAATCATGAAAGTCAAGGAGCCCATATTCATCCTTCAAAACGCCTTCCCATGGATGAGAAAAGGAGCCCATTGCTATAAGGGCAACTTTAGGTGAGTAGACTAGAGCCAGCTCTTCTTTGGATGCTCTTGAGCTTTAGGGTTTAGGGTTTAGGGTAACCACCTTACATGGGCAATGAAGAAGTTAGAACTTTGGTGGCAGGTCTTAATGTAGATTCTGAAAACAAGGCCAAGTACAGCTCCAGTCTCAAACATTCTGGGTATGTCAGATTTTCCAACAGTCTAGGCTAGTGAATATTGCACACCCAACTCAAGGAAACAAACTTATTTGGCCCCTCTCAAATTGAAGGATGAAAAAAACCCAAAAGTGGATGAATTTTTAAAACTTGTAAGGAGTCTGAGCAAATTGAAAGATGGAACAAGGGATGTGTCACACACTATTATTGCCTTGCCATTTACATTAAAAAACTACCTTGAAGGCAAAAGAAGAATTATGGAAATTCAAATATTTCACCATGTAAAAATATAATCTTCAAAAAAACCCTTTAAAAGAAACCAAAATCCTTCAAGATATCATAACTCTATAACAAAATCTCAAGTTTCAACACAAGCCAAAATATCATCTTTCGAAAGTCCTCATATAAAAATAGACCTACTACCTGGGGGCCAAAATCCATTAAGCTACTACTATAATACTCTGTAATGAATCTAAACACAATATCCTTGCCTTTGGTAGGCAAGGCCAAAACCCAAAGTGGATGAATTTGATTCCGGTAAGGTATATAATAGTGGGACATAAGTGTGATATTATTCATCTTAATTAGTTCATGGGTGTGTGATCACATTATCTCATTTTTGAGACATAGTTGTAAGTGTGTTTTTGTTGGGTCAATTTTGTGATGTAGCCAAAGTGACCATCATCCATAGGAAGAGTTAGTCAATTTTTGATAAATAATTGAAATATGAAAATAAATAAATTTAAGCATCCTTCAATAATTTTTGTCTACCTACTAGAATCAAACTACATGGAAATCTTGTGATTCTTGAATTTTTTTTCATTTATAAATTGACTAACACCTTTTTCACTAGACAACAAAAAAATATTGAATAACTAGTTCAGTTTTCTTGCATGTGAAATGCGGATGGTTATGAGATTTAACTATGGTTATAAATGATCACGAATGAAATCTTTCATCTAGAAATAAACGTAAGATAATTTCTAGAAAGCAATGTTGGTAACTTGTGTGAAACAAACTTCAAAATTTTCATGGACAAAAAAGATTAACCTGTAAGAGCTTAATCCCTTTCTACACCCAATTACTCTCTTGGAAGACTTACTAAAAAAACATTGGTTCAATTTACTCATCCATGAATAAGATTACAAAACCAACCATTGCATTATTCTAAAAAGAACCCATTTTTGACTTATCAAACATTTATGGATGAATGCTCCCCTTCTTCTCCACAACACTAAAATGAAGTAGCCATGAAATTGGCAATCAAAATACCATAGTGCATTATCTAGTTTGGCATCATGTGCTAAATAATTTTTTTTTTTCATAATCAAGTTTGGCAATATAAATGATAATTTCTGAAAATTTTGACCTAAGTCTTATGCCAAATTAAAATTATACTGACAATGAGGATTGATCTTTGCATTTAATATCCATAAAAATATCTCAATAGAAGAGTAACACCTAATAGTATTAGGTGATAATACCATAGCCTCATCACAATTCTTGGTTGCAAGCACTAGGGAATCCACATTATCCAACAACTTAAGTGGGTCATAGTAAAATATTACACCTACTACTAAGCATAGGTAAGCAAGTGATTAATAATAAATTATCTAGAAGTAGTAAGTAACAAAAAATAAATACAATAATAAACCCCAAATAAAACCTACACAATTGTCTCATGTTCTTAAAATTTTGGCCATTGATGGGTATATATATACTTTCTTTAACTTTCGACAGTTTGAGCAATTAATTTCAAGGAATTTTGGTATTTAAAATATAATATAATTACTGCCAAACACGAAAAGGTTCTCCAGTAGTCTAGAAGTAGAGGGTGCAGCCTAGCTAAGGTGGGAAGTGGATCACACTTGATCCAATACAGTTAGCTGTAAAGCAATGAAAAGACAACACGTGAACCCTGAGTTTGATCATAAACGGGGTGAGATTTTCAAAAAAACCTGCAAAAAAAAAGAAAAGTAACATTATCGTTCAACAGTAGTGAAACTCAGAAAACCATCAATTTTTGTGGTGAACTAAGTAAGTTTCATCCTGTCTTTTCCTTTTTCCTGAGCGCCTCCACTGCTGCTATATAAATTTCCACTGCTCCTGCCCGTACAACTATTTTGAATACTCACGAACCGTGTGCATTAAATGCTGAGTTTCACCATTTCATACCCAGATTTAATAAAATTTCCTTACTTTGCGAATACCACGAAAAGAGGAGTTTGGGGGATGAAAGGAGGCCCAAAGAAAGACAGGGTGACGTTACAGATAACTCTAATATTCCAAACTGCTAATTGAAGTACGAGTTGGGATGTTATACTACTTATGGTACAGGTGACCATGGAAGAGATTTGTGCTACAAAGGAAGCATAGAGTCCCCCACCTCCAAAAAGAATGTAGTGGTACCATCCACGGCTCTGGGAGAAGAAGTTGTTAGCAATGTTTTGCTCATTGCAGAGCTTGGTGTCGAAACACTGTCAATCCTAATGAGTGGATTTGATTCCAAAGTCATGACAATCGTGCTATTGGCAAGATGTACATTTGACAAAAACATGTTATCCCCCCCCCCATACACGTAACTTACTTCTTCATAGAGTACATTACAAGCAGCTGCTTTACTTTCCACTTGTGTACAAGAAATTCAAAATTTTCATAGTGACTTTACAAATGATACACACTTGCATTTTAAAATAGGGTTTCGTGATGAGAAACTCCCCTTCCCTTTTTGAGAATTCCATTTTGGTGAGGAAATAATAAAATATGTACCTGGCATTTGCCGTTTTGCGGTTTTCATGTTCTAGATTCATGTAGCACACACCATATATGTAGATTTCAAAATATATGGAGGTTTCCCAAATGGCAAACTGCTTGGCAAAACTCATCCACCCTCTACTTATCCAGCATATTCTAGATTTTAAATATTTGGGTTAGTTATAAATGTGGTGAACATCATGAAACTAGAGATCATTGTTGGCATGTACCCTAGGTAGTTAAGCTATGCATGAAGATGGTAAAATCCAGCAAAACCCTGGTATACTTGACATTAAGAGCCACTTTAAACAAGGGTCCAACGAGCATGGTCCAATGAAATCGAACATTCTTATTGGTCAAGAGCTTTAAATTGGTCCCAAGGCTTTTAGGTGAGGGTTCATGACCCAAAAAAATCAAATTATGATTTAGTTTACATCACATCATTTTGGAGAGAAAACCAATTGGTTCAAACAAACAAAATTAAACGAGAGCTCATGGTTTGGAGAGCCAAACTGTAAGCTACATTCCATGGTTGTTCATTTCTTTGTTTTTTTTTCTCATTGTTTTCTTTTATCCTTGTCGTTCAAATTCTGTAAAAATGAAAAGCATGTTATGGATTGAGGACATTGTTGAAAGCACACCAACTCCCCCATTTTTGACCAATTCTAGAGTTGACATAGTTAGATTTGTGATTTTTTTTAAGGTGGTTGTTAGAAGGAATGTATTTTCAACCCTTTCCAAGTGCACGAAATGGAAATGAATTAGAAGGTGGGGCAAAAAGTGAGGTTGCAATGTCAATTTTCACAAGTGGAAAGGGATTTGGATTTACAAAAAAAATCCTTAGATTGGTACAAAGAAGAAAGCACCAAAAAGAAGGCAATTGTGGTGAAAGACGAAAATGAAAAGCTATAAAAACTTGATTGAATGATGAAGTGTTGCAACGAGGAGAAAAAATCATCGAAGAAAGGAAGAAAAAAAAAGAAAAAACCAAAGGTTAACTTAATCCTCTTACATGTTAATCACACATTTTTTATATTGGACCCTCGAATTAGAACCCAATCCTTTAAACACACTCATTGTACCTTAAGAAAAAAAAGTTTTTCATGTGGAAAAGGGTCCAATGTAAGGTTCAATTTGTTTTAAATTGATCCTTGGGCTTTAAGTTTTTTGACTTTTATTTAAAGTGGCCCCTAAGGAGAACAATAAAAAATGCAAGATGGAATTGTGGCCCAAAAAAAAAAGAAAGGAAATTCATATTTTTTTCTCAACTCAAGATGAATTGAATTTTCTTGTATTTTTTGTGTTTTGTCTATGTCTACTTGTCTATTTAACTTATATGATACCTAACCAAGGCTTAAAGGATTACACAAAGCCTACCTAAAGGATTAACTAAAGATTTTTTAAGTTAAAGGACACCTACGAATTATTTAAAGGATTACTTAGGATTTATCTCAAATTTTATATAAGGAAACACCTAAAAATCTACCTAAATTATAGGATACTTAAGAACTACTTAGAGATTTACTTAAGGCTTACCTAGGGAATCCAAAAAAACATTTAAAGACCTATCTAAGCTATGGGAAATTGAAAGATTATTTTTAAAATTACATGAAATTTACCTAGGGATTATTTGGGGATTATCAAATTTGCCGCCTACATAAGGAGTTACATAAGGCCTACTTAAGGAAACAGATAGGGGCCTACTTAAAGGATACTTAAGGGATTATCAAAGGAGTTACCTAGCAAAACACCTAAGGGCTTACTTAAGTTATGGGATAGTTACGGGGTTACATAAAACCTACTTGTGAAATTAGCTAGGGATTTTTAAATTAAGGGATGCATAAAGATTATTTAAGAGATTGTTTAACATTATTTCATGATATAAAAGGGTGCTACATAAAGTTTACATAAGTAGGTGGGTAAATAAATATGTGTAATCAATAAATAAATACCCCATGGGTAGGTAGAATAAATAGCTAACCCATGGGTGGATAGGTAGGTACCCTATGGTTAAGTTGGAAAGTAGCCCATAAGTTGGTAGGTAAGTAGCCAAGGGGTAGGTTAATGTTAGGCACAAAATTAACACCTTATTAACACCTTTACCTAAGTCAATCCCCTTTGCCCCTTAGAGAACATCCAATGGGTGTCATAGTTTGGTAATCACCCTTTTAACCTATTTTATCCCAACTCCAAGTTAACCCAATCACATTAATATAACAAAACTTATAAGGAAAAATTACAACCAGATCACCTAAAGTATCTCTACCTTTATTTTTTACTTAAAATAACCTAATTAACTTAATGCATGGGTCTAATATTTTGCCCAATAGAAGTCCCCCACCATCCTTGTTGATTTTGACTCTCACTTGTCCTTGTTTGATCCAAACAACAACCTCATTTCTTGTTCACACATTCCTCCTCCTCTTACTCAACTATAACCAACCTTAAACCTAAACAAATGAATTACAACATGAACACACAACATACACAAATGGAAATAAACATTTTTCACATCAAATCTTCATACCTATAGGAAAAAAAGGGAATTACATTAGAGTCTTTAATTTTTAGTTGTCGATCTCCTATTCCAACTAAACTCCTACTCATATTGGACAAAATCATTCTTTTACTTATAAACAACTTTATCTTTTCTTTCTTTCTTTTTCTTGTTTTCACTTACTCTCCACTCCCAACCATGCTAACAACCATTACCTACTCAAGCTCCTTGAAACCAATTATCCTTTTACCTATTTCCCTTACTCCCACACAAAAGGACATACCTTATATTCCCACTTTTAGGTTAGACCCCTCTTCCTTCCTTCCCATATTCCTTTTCTACTCCTATTTATTAGGCTTAACATAGGTTTTTTGTACCTCTTCTTCCCTTCATTCTTGAATGGAACCTCCCTTTAAAACCTCCTTTGAATAACTGCCATCACCAACTAGTGATGTTTCCACCTCCATCTCCATTGTGCTGCTTAATTGGGCACACTTGGAAAACCCACTTGTTCATAATACAGTAGCCTCCTCACATTGTTTTGCCTCATCATGATACATCCAACCCCCCATTAGCCCAAATCTTCACAATCTTCATCATCACTCCTCACTCCCTCCTTACACAATATTCATCAATTAGGAGATGGAGGAGTGGTCAACAATGTTTTCGCCCCTCTAAGCTTCAAGAAGAACAAATGATTCTTTACACACTACTCATCAATTTAGAAATGGAAGGGTGGTCAACAATGGCTTTTTGCCCTCCAAGCTTGAAAAACAATAAACAATTGTTGTTTTGACCTAAACCTAATTCTGAGTACCTTTTTCAAAGTGATCTCTACCATATCCATACCTCCCTATCTAGTAAACCTAGCCAACCTAGGCAAAGACATAATAATTTTGTTTTCAACCTAGTCCTATTATCCTACCATTCACCTTATCCTAACGAAACCACCCATCCCCTACTAGTCCATTTTGGATCAAATCAACCTACAACCTTATACAATGAACCTTGGGTTAACCCCAAAACTCCATTAGTCGACTTATCTACACTTAACCAAAAATGGGTTAGGCTAATTGGGGCCCAACAATAAGTAGGCCCTAATTTAGGTAGCCCTCTATATCTTTTAATCTAAATAGATATTTATTTAATTAAAAAAGAACTATGGTAATCACGTTTGACAATTCATCCTTAGTTTTGACAAATAATTATCACTTTGATGGACTTTATGGATAACTTGAAAAACAAAACGAATGAGCAGCACGAGGCCCAAAACAAGGATTACTTTAAGGACAACTTTACTATGTATCTAACTTTTGAAAACCATTGGATTTTGACTAGGCTTTTTTTTCCAATTTTGTGAAGTACATGGGTTACCAATCAACCAAAAGAAGACTTAATTTGGTTGCAAGTTGTAGAGGACATTCAAAATTTTAAGGATTCCTACATTGTATCGGCCACATGCTAGAACTTATTGTCTAAATATGGCAATTTCAGCTTTTTTTTTGCCCTCAAAATATGGTGACTTTGGGCATTATTTCAAGAATAAATCATTTGTAGGATTGGCACTGCCTTTTCTCTGGTCACCAAGTGGCGATTTTTTCCAAAAGAAAAAAAACATGAATTAATTTTGACTTGGCAATGAGGCAGTAATTATACTAAGTTATTTCTTTTCTTTTTAATTTTTAAAATTTTCATTTTGTCTAGGTTTTACATGTCATGAGTTGAAGGTCACAAAAAGTTGATCATATGATGACTCAAAGCCATATAATTGTGTAAATTGTTGGTTACATCACTATTGTGCAATGTCAATACATGGTGATATGAAAAAAATGTTGAACTTAAATGTAAGTTAATTATAATCAAGATTTTGTTTTTCAAGTAGATGTGAAAACAATTCTGGAAGACCATTGAAATATGAGCTCCTTCTTGTACATGGGTGGTCATATATACAAGTCCCATGTCATTCTTTGAGAAGTACCATGTTGTTAAAAAACCCCTTGATAATAACCATGGTTGATTAAAAAATGAATTTTAGTATGCCAAGTCAACAAAACCAATGCACAAAACAATACCTTTCATTCCAAAGCTAGGTACTTAAACCAAGGTTTCTTTTTGAAGAATATCATCTTAATGGGGCCATGCCTCTAGGCAAGGCGAGGATGAGGATTATGCATTCACTTGGGTCTTCCACACCTTGACATTAGAAGTAGCTTGAAACTTATGGATACAAAACAAGTGATATGCAAGCAAGCCTCTATAAACTACTTAGTAAGTTTAAACTAGCTTAAAAGATTAAATACTTTGGACTTAAAAGCTTGAGAAGTAGGCAAGGGCAATTTAGCTTAATTATGTTTTTAATCTTTTTTTGATAATAATTTTTTTATATTATGTATTTGAAGTGAAATTAGATTTAAAATTAAGTGAATTTTTTAAAAAAATTGTATGGACCTTCTTTTCCATTTTTAGTAGTTAGAGGATCTCTAATGGTGCTCAGTATGTGACCCTGCAAATGAAAATTGGATCAAGAACAGTCAAAACATGCCAGTTTAGCTCAGCAAAATGGTTTTGGCCCAGCATTTTTGCATGGTTGGCTGAGGCACATCAAAGGGACAGTAAGGCCTAAGACCTACTGTTGATTGCCTAGATAGTTTGATTGGTCTAGGTGGGTTGCTATTAATAGTCTCCCAACTATTTGCAGTGCCCTGTTTAAGTCTTATGGGTAGGGTTTGGAAAATAGAAAAATAACTAAAACTTGGATGTGAGAATTGGGTTACATACTGAGCACTGCTGGAGATGCTCTCATGCTTGTAAGTGTTCCACAAGGGAACCAACCTCTCAGTGCAAATCATGTGCCTACTCAATAATACTAGGCCAATGAGGCTTTTGGTTATTGGTGCTTGGGGGAGTTCACATGGCTATGTCCTACATAGCTAGTTTTAATTATTTATACCTCTGTAGATATCTCTTTTAATTGAATTTTTTTGGGGTCTTTTGCTCGACCCAGAAACTTATGACATTAAGTTTTTCATGCAAATAAAATGAAATATACGAATTCAAAAATTATGTCACAATAATATTAAAACAAAAATTGAAAAATAGACCACCATCAAATAAGGAATTTTCAAATGCATTGAAACATTGTCAAATTTTTTTAAATTAAAAAAATTAAATGTAATGATTTTTTTCATTTACAATCATTTATAATCCATTTCATATTCAAATTTTCAAATTTTCATATCAGATTTTTAACTAATTGTATGTTTAATGATATCTGAAAGGTGGTTTATGAATTATTTTATTAGAAAAAGGGATAATTATAGTATTATAGTTTGGTAATTACTATAACTGTAAGAATTTTAGCTCATGTAAACTATAAAATTACAAAATGTCAAAAGTGAATCATTTAATCATGATTTTGCTCTACTAATTTTGAACTTTCATGTCACCTATCTATCTATAACTTACCTATATGCATATCTACCTATTTACCAACTTGCCTTCCTACCTCTTGACCTACTTACAACTTACCTACCTTACCATTTCCTTGCTTATTGACAAGGTACATACTTATTTACCTACTTCCCTCCCTATGTGATTATTAAAGTTTTTAAGGTATAATTAGATGAAAAAGTGTAAAGAATTATCCGTGTTGTTGCTTGTATACATTATTAATTTCATACTAGT
>Ga0116227_10000305_pt1 | contig 91468 bp, 63 predicted proteins | sample S1TSphgellanicum_FD_89693 | JGI IMG/M metagenome (GOLD analysis project Ga0116227, IMG submission 89693) | Host-associated microbial communities from peat moss isolated from Minnesota, USA - S1T2_Fb - Sphagnum magellanicum MG | ecosystem: Host-associated > Plants > Peat moss > Unclassified... | reverse complement strand
TCTACGAACGCAACCTAATAACTAGACATACATTCGCATTCGTCCTTCATCGGTAGCATTTGTGCTTTCGAGCATAGTCACCTTGTAGAACCGGAGGTAGAGGGACAAAAGTTGCCTCACAATGTGTCCATACTTATCCAGCAACAAGTTATCTGGCTTGATGTCTTTGGTCCATTCCATCACTCGCAGTTCAGCCCATCAAGCAAAGAAAGCAGAAGAAGATATAAGAGAAAGAACTGTCTAGGTTTCCACATTTCCACTAAATTCAAGGAATTTAATTTTAATTTATCATATGAATATTATGAATATGTACAAATTTGTATTTTACACCTTTGTATAACACTCTCACTAAAAAACCATACAATATGATATTTTACATATAGACATATGCCAATTATGACTAAGCACCATTTTGTTTACGACTAAATGGGACTTTAAATGGCTACTCTTGGATGATAAATCCAACCCATATATAGATGGAAACAAAATTAGTCGCAAACTAGTCGCAGGTTAGTCGAAGATGACTTGACTGATGTCAGCACGATGTCACAATAGTTGTAGATAACAAAAAATTAGTTGCAAAGACCAAATAGTTGCAGGTAGTTGTAAATGTGATGGTCACATATTAGCCTTTTTCTTCTAGTGTATGTCATCCATCCATCAAGGTGGCCTTTGTGACACTTAGTTGAATAAAATGACTAAGTTGAGATGGCATGCATTTTACACATCATACCAGGGTTAATGATGATATGGAATTTCATTATCATAAAAAAAAATCAAAATGTTCTTTGTTAAAACAACTAGGCTTTGCAACTAAACATCCCTTGCAACTAAGTGGGTGAAACAACATGGTTTTAACAACTCACTAGTCAATAGTCACATGTCCTTTCTAATTAGTATGTAGTTGTAAAGGCAAGTTGCAAAACCCAAAATGTGTTGTGTTTCTTCACACCAATTGTTCCTTTTGCATCTAGATTAGATCGATGATTATCATCACATGATTTCATAAAAGCTTTCAAAAAATGCCCATGAAAATCTTCTGTGACAACACCACCTCCAAATATTTATGATTATCGATATGTCATTAATGTAAATACACAAAACTAAACATTGGTTACAACTACTTATGTATGCATTACTATGATTACACCCTTATGTAGAAGTTGAATTATTTTTCTCTAAAAGTTTGAATTGATAATTTATAGAATTATTGTGTAAATTCAAAATTGCAATCTCCTTTTTCTAGGTGGCAATAATATTACCACTACAGTAAACATATGCTTCAATAGAGATTAAGCAATCACTACACCAAAATGTGGAAAAATACAGATTCATTGCAAAAGCTAATAATCATTAGTCGTAATTATAATGGCATGTGTCTTTTACGACTACATAGTGATATATAAAATTTCAATAAAATATTATATTTTTATTATTATATTATATAATTATAAAATAATAATAATTAGAAAATTTTCAATTATTTAATCTAGATTACTTTCGTTTTAATTATTTAATTCGAGTTATTTTATATTAATTACTTACTACAAATTATTTTATTATTATTTTTTAATAAATTTGGAAGTTTAAAAAATATTCGACTCTATTGACCTAGGTATGTAAAAAACTAGCACCTATTTACTTGTGTATGTAGGCAAATAAGTAGGAAAATGAAAATGTAGATGGAATGAATAACCAAAAAAAAGTTTCATTTACTATGCAATTTCCATTTAATGGCTCAAGCATTTTTTCATTCATCCCAAATTGGCACATGCATTTCAATCTGATAAGTCAAGTGAAGCATGTTTTTTATATAGCTTGTGAAATGAGGCTAAAAAACAAAACATATGGATTAAACCTTTTATTTGCACTTTAGTTTAAAATTGAATTGTAATTAAATCATTTCCAAAAACCAACTTTAATTAGTAATGTTTTTCTCATATTATGTCCAAATGAAATGATTTAAACTTCATTCTAGAAGGTATTCCCAAATCTACACCCAAAAAATATTAAAATTATTAAAACAATACTTGAATTGAAAAAAATTACATTTTTATTTTTTCAAATTTTACATTTCAATACATTTCAACAATGATCTCAATTTAATTTTATTAAAGTTTTTGATGAAATATATTATATTTCATTTAAATTATAATATTTTAAATAAATTTTAGTATTTAAATAGTACTTCAATACATAATTGTTAATAATATGCTAGTTGATAATACAACATATTAAAAAAATCCAATTAATTTATTTTAATGATTAATAAAATAAAATTCTTAAAAAAACATATCCCATTTTAAAAATTATTTGGAATTGTTTTGTTGTTCGTTTGGTTTGAAAGTAATAGAAGACATTGATTAATTATAAATTAACTTATATGATAAAAAGTAAAGATACAAAATAATTCATATATTATATATGATATATTATCTGATTTTTTGAAAAATAATTATATTATTTAATCAATAAAACTTAAATTAAAACTATTTAAAGATAATTAATTATTTTTTAAAATGTGATTTTAATTTTATGGGATTTATGATTAAATATTATAAGGATGATAAATAATTTTAAATTTAATCATTACATGTTTTAAATAACATTTGAAATAATGATTTCATTGTGATGTTTAAATGTGATGATTCTAAAATATGAAATTTCAACTATGAAAAATGTTTTGAATAGGAATATTGGAAATATCAATACATTTTGGTCATATAGTACATTAATATTTTAAATAAAATATCAAGAAAAAACCAAATGAAATCTTGAAGTTAATTATATATGATCATAGGTAATTAGATGTAATATATAAATGAATAAAATTAAAGTACATAAGTAGTTAGTTGGATAGTTATTTAAATGTAGGTAAGAAATTTACTTACATAATTAGGTTTTAAAAAGATAGTTACATTTTAAATTACCTACTTACCTACATAATTTTTTTAAAAAGCAATCAATGTTAACAAAATATTTTGATTATAAACCTAGTTTGCTATAATGGAAAAAAATGTTTAAAAGTTTAAAGCATTAAAATGTTAATATTTAATAATGTACGTATTCATTACATAAATAGATAATATTTCAAATTCATAATCAAGGTGACTATAGTGGCTAGTTGTAGTCACACACATACTAAAATTCTTGACAATAGTTGATAACTTAGTAATGTAGTCATATTTTTGGTAGAAAAGTTTGATAGTCATAAAAAACATGTCTTATTCGACTGTATGAGTAGGGTGAAAACATAATCGCAAAATGTCCTAGTCATGGATTCCACATTTTGGTGCAATGAATTTTCTTCCAAAAGTTTTAATGTAAAATCTAAAAATTATACATATTTTTTAAATTATTGTGCCAAAAATCCTTGAGTTACCAAATATTTCAAAATACATCAAGAATGATTAATTTGAGTTTCAAATAGTTGTTGTGTGGTTTCAAAATAATGTGAAATTATATAAAATGTCAATTGTGGTCAATAGCTTTAAGGCAATAAAGGACACATCCCCAATTTATTGGGAAAGCCTCATCTACACATGACAAATATGGATTAAGTACAATCGTCCAATGGGGATATTGATGAAATATGTAAAAGGAATGAAGAATATGAGGTAAATTCCACCAATTTCTAAAATTGGAATTTGTTTAAATGGGGATCAAATATGTTCCCATGGATGGAATTTATGTCAATGCCTAAAATCCTTGTGCGTATGGTTATAGGATTTTGAAAATATTCTTCACTCTATGTTCGGAGTGAAGTCAATAAAAAAGTGCCCAAGGGTGAAAGCATAGTAAAGTATGCCAATGAAGGATACCTTTTTTTTGGGTGAAAAGTATCCATAAACTAAAACTTAATACATTGAAATCATGAATATTTTTGTCACAACCCCACTTTGAGGGAAGTATGAGGTCACCACTCACACTCCCGAAAATGGGACTTGGGAGTCCTCCGGGACTCCCAAAAACTCAGAACTCGATTGCAGGGGTCAAAACACCTTGCATTGAGGTGTTCTTTATACCGTTGGAAAGGTCTTGAAATGTAGATGTCCAAAATGGCCTCGCATGAGCCATTTGGACATTTGCAACACAAGTTATAAGTGAAAGAAAGGCCGGGAGTCAAATTAGTAGTTTGACTCCCAACCACTAAAAGTCAGGAATCGACCCGATCCCGGTGGGTGCAGGTGAAGTGTGAGGGAAAGATCTCAAGGAGAGTTACAAGTTTGCTTCAGACCTCGTCCCAATCAGAGGTTAAAGCGAAAAGTTATGAATGCCCGAAGTCCCGAGAGTCCAAACTTGGACAATTTTGGGACTCCATTTTGGGAGTCCCAGGAAAAAAAATGTCATTTGGATGCAAGTGCGGCGGAGAGACGCATAGAATACTATATGGGAGAAGGTGGTGGCTTCCCTTGAGTTCGGGCCGTGATGAGTCAAGTGAGTCCAAGGTTGCCCATGGCTTGTCCCAACACCAAAAGTGTGCATAATGAGTTCTAACCAACTTGTTGGTTGGTTTTGGATGTAGGACCGAATAATTAAATAGTTTGTCCCTCTTCCTAGTCTAATCCTGGAGCTTTCAACACACCCTTCTCACCCCCTTTAGTGCTGGAAGCTGGGAGTGGCACCGAGTTCCAACTATTTCCACTCTTTAACATAGTTGGTCCCTTTTTGGGTCTAACAAGGAACTTGGGGGCGCGTTAATTTTTTACTTTAATGATCAATAAGAGGAAGATCTTTGATTTCATTGCATAATGTTGAATAATTGCATGTTTGATATGCATTTAATTATAGTTTTAAAAATACAAGCATAAAAAAGTAAGTGTCACTTTGTTGCTTCCAGTATATGAAAGTTTGATGAAAGTATAATTGTAATTGAATTTTTTGTACGTTCAAATAAATTAAGCACTAATATGTATCAATGTGTTTTAAATTTTTCATATCATAGTCATAATTTATCAAAGTTCTCATATGAAAGTATGTTGGAAATTTTGAAGACCCAACTAGTTTAAAATATATTTTTCACCCATTTTTCTTATATGAAAATTCCTTGCATTTTATTTGTAGCTTACTATAAATTCAATGGAATGCACCATTGTTTCATAATGAAAGTTAAAGAAATTTTGAATAGGTTTTTTCATGTTTATGCCATAAATGTAACAGTGGTTGCATGTGTGACAATTTTTTGGCATAGTTTACCATGCTTTCACCCCTCAACATTGTGTTGTTATTGGATAGAATGTATGCATTATGGGAGATCATGCTCCATGAATGGGAAAATGGAAACATCTTGGATCAACCTGGTAAATTGCCAATGGGGATGGTTGTAGTAATTGGGAAATGAACATTGAATTACCTTGTTGGATTGCATGAATCCCATATGGCTACGCTTGCTCAAAGGTTATTGAACCACGAGTTCATGCTATTGGAGAGGTCGATAAAATTCGAAGGGGAATTTAGTTTTTAGACCATGGTAGAATATTGCTGGGATTACAAAAAAGGTTGACAAATCTATCATGAAATCATGTGGTATTTCATGGGTTTTTGAGGTCCACATCTACAAACCCCATGCCATATGCAATGAATGATTGACGGGAGAAAAAAATGTTGCATAAGTATGACGAAATGTTCTATTCTCTTTGGATAATGAACTCACAAAAGACTTCTATAAGTCCAAAATAAGGTTTAATCCTTCACTAGAGCCTCCACCCTAGTCATTCACAAATGTGTTGTCATAATGGATTGAGAACATCAACCTGGAAGCAATGAAAATGGAAGCAATCTTCCTCGATTCCCACTACAAGTATGCCATTTTTCCCACATTGGGCAACCTCAAGCCAATTATCGATGGGGATCTGAGCACAACTAAGTTGTTAATGGACATTATGTCATCAATTATGGCATTCGTGTCCATAACATACAGTTTTGTTGGGGAATGTTTAGTATGGACAAGACTAGATTAGGAATGCCTCCTCACTGGTCTTTTCAATTGTAAGGTTTGCTTTCAAGCTATCATTTGTGTATGCGATATAAAGGCATTCTCACACCTCTTTGCAATAATGAGTAAGTACCAATTTTCATCAAAGTTTTGATTATAATTTGGAGAATACATGGTGGTAGACATAGAGGTTCCCTTGAAGAAGGAAACCTTTCATGAAGACTCTCATGTTTTTTTCAGCCTATCTCTTCTTCAAATGAGTAGGCATAAACATAAAAAGGATGAGCTAGGACCTAAATCATTTCCGTCATTGGTTTAAAGCAATGGCTACACGTTTTCCAAAGGAACAAAGGCTTTATAATTACAAGATATGCCCTTAAGCTCTCAAAATAATTTTGGATCTAATTATATAGAATGTAGCGTGGGATGCTTCAATGTGTATGGAAGAGGAGCTCTCATACATCTATGCTTGGTAAGTATATCATTAAAGTGTGTTTATTCAAATATATTCAAATCTAATTCATACAAGTTTTTTATTTATTATGTTTTAGGAGAGAAAGTGTAAGGTATTCAACTTTGGTCCTAAAGACATGAGACAAGTAGGTGAGGAAATTGTACCATTTTTTCCACATATGCTTTCATCTGGTCCATTTGTAACACTAGATAAATGACTTGGATCAAATATTTAAAATGATGAAATGTAGGATCAAAAGAACGAAGAACATCAATAGTTCAAGGGGATTGGGCTTCAAAATATGGAGGTGGAAAATGTCAATCGACATTCATGAAAATGTTCATTGATGTCTAAACCAACCATTTGGCTTTACACAACCAAAGGTATGCAAGAAGTAAATGGTGCACAAAGAAACTCTAAGAAGTAATAAGCATTCTATTTGAGCACCAAGGAAGAAAAAAGGAAAGTCAAATAATCACCAAGATGAAGAGGAGATTCAAAACACAAAGGGACTAACAACTACATCATCTAGTAAAATCCTTTTATAGTAATCCAATGCATAGAATATTGTTGAAATTTCTAACATGGACACCTCTGATGAAAACTCTTCAATTGGGGAGGTTCCAATAGAGGTGTAGGTATAGGAGGCCTTAGAAGCGATGTCTAATTTAAACTACCTATCAAAAAATTGAACATGTATACTAATAAAAAATCAATGATTCCTTCTTTTCTAATAAGTCATTTAATTTTTGTTTTTGTACCACATGCATGTGATTGAATGAAAATATGATGTACTCATGAGTCTAGGATGTAATAATTATTTAGGTGCAGTCATAATAACACGTACCATAACAAGTGTAATGTTTACTTGGTTTTTTCATGTTTTGAAGTCATAATTTAAGTTGATGTTGAAATTAAAAGATTTGTTTATATAATTATTTTATTAATATATCATGGGAACATTTGAATTAATTTGAAATTAATCCAATGAGTAAAAAATTAACAAAAACATTCATTAAACATTGTAACACTTGTTTTTAAGCATTAAAAGGACTTGTAAATGGATTAAAGTTTGTTTGAAAATGACATTTTTTCCCAAATTTTTAACATATACCTTAATAAAATAGTATTTTAAATAAAAAAATTAAAATATTTTTTCAAACATTATTTCAAGAATATTTCAAGAATATTTATTTTAAAAAAGTCACAAAAGTAGTAAAAAAATAGGTGGGTGTGGATCATGTTATCCCGTTTACACCCATTCCGTCTATTCCTTTCTTGTATATTTACATCTAGTGGTCATGAAGTGGGTAAATGCTTCCTTCTTTGATGATATTTCCATTCTATGGCCATTAGGTGGTTTGCCTTATTTATGTTAGAATTATATTTCAGCGTGGTGGCCATCAACTCAATTGTGACGGATGCAAACATTAGACACCATCTTCCAATAGATGGAATTCATCCATAATGTTCATCCATAACTTTTAGTTAAGTCTTAGTTATTTTTAGTTAACTCTTAATTAGGTCCAAATTGAGTCTTAGTCAACTCATAATTAAGTCCTAATTGAGTTTAGTTAATTCTTAATTGATTTTTAGATAAGTTCAAATTAAGTTTCAGTTAAATTTTAAGTAAGTCATAATTGACTCCCAATTAAAAAGGTTTCCAAGAAGCTTCCTTACTTGATGCACACATAGAAACCTCTTTTGAAACTTCCTTGAGCTAGGTCCCAAAAGGGGTATAAATAAGAGTAAAAGCATTTCCTTTAATATATTCAACATCAGTTTTAAGCACAATTTTGCACCATAGCCATATCAAATTCTTTTCATATTCATGTTTGCATATGGTAACATAATAAAGATCTGTCTTCACGTTTATTGTGCGCATCTAATGTTCTTATTTTCAAATCTTGTGGGGTGTAGTCACAATAACATGTACCATAGCAAGTGTAACACTTGCTTGGTTTTTTCATGTTTTAAAGTCATAATTTAATTTGATGTTGAAATTGTAAGATTTTTTTATATAGTTGTATTTTTAATATATTGTGCGAACATGTGAATTAATTTGAAACTAATTCAATGAATAAAAAATTAACAAAATCACTCATTAAACAATGTAATGTTTGCTTTTAAGCAGTAAAAGGACTTGTAAATGGATTTCAAAATTTTTAAAATAAACATTTCTTACCAAATTTTAAACATGAACTTTAATAAAATAATATGAATTTTTGTAAAACCATTTAAAAAGATTTTTTCAAAATATTCCAAGAACATTTCCCCAAAAGTAATCACAAAAGCAGTCAAAATGTAGGTGGGTGTGGCTCATGTTATCCCATTTGCACCCTATGTTCTTGTTTTGGAATCATATAATCTTGTTTTGTTCCTTGTTTGAAAGCTAGATTTAAACCTTATTTTTGGCCTTTGTTTTTGTGGTTTTTCATGTTTTTGACAAGTTTTAACAATTTGCGTAAAAGAATTTTTTTTTATAGGGACCTATTTGTGTGTTCAAGCTTGCATTTTAGGGATCCATTGATGATGACAATGTGGATAAGAGGATGGAAACGAATTTGGATAATGAATAAAAAACATACAATTTTGATGATGGTAGGGAAAGTAGTTGAAGGAAATGATCTTGTGGTTCCTTGAAGGAAGGTGTTTATGAAGGAGGAAACAATAAATCAAATGAGGAAGGAAATGTGAGAGGGAATTCATTTCGAGGAAAGGATAAGTGGGAGTGGTGAGGTTATAAATGTGAACTTGTAAATGATACATGGGTGTTCATTGTGACTGGACGTGTCATAACATGTGATCTAAAGGAAATAGTTTTCGATAATCAGCTTGGATAGGATCATGTGGGTCTTGGCATTTTGTATTGCTCAAATAATGTTTCAGTAATTATGACTATTTGGAAATGGCCATTATCTCAAACCGTTTTGGATGGGTACACTTTAAGATAATTTTTCTTATCATACGATGAAATTCACGAACCAACTGTTGGTGATGAGGGAGAAATTGGTGTTAAGAAAAAACAATATATTTTCTAGAAGAGGAAACAAAGAAGATGCAAATCGAAAGGTTCAATTTCAAGGGTTGAAAAACTTTTATTTGAGGAGTTTGCTCACAATGTGAGTGCTTCGTAGTGTTGTTCAAATAATTCATGTCAACATTTTCTTCATGAAAAGACCTTACTTTTGAGACAAAAGTTCATGGGGCTTGTCTTTTAAAAATCGTAAAGCATATGGTTTGAACATTCTAAGAAGCTTGCACACGATAAGAAATATGAAATGTTGAAAGTTTATCATGATTTAGGAGATTGAGATTTGTGAAACGACTTTGTACAAGATCGTTGGCTTGTTGATACTAACATAAATGTTGTACAAAAGTTTTTGTAAATGAGGTTGTAGGTTTTGACCCCATGGGGGGAACAAAGGTATACATAAACTCACATTATAACACAGCAAGCATAATTGAATGTTCAATCCTTAAATGACTTATGTGTAGACATAATGCTACATCAAATGAATGGAATTGGAAATGGTAGACATGATGGCTACTAGATGCCATTTTCTTTTCATGATATATATTAATGGAAATTATTAATAAATTTATAGTATTAAAAGTAACATATTTGGATCCATAAAGAAGTCTATTGCCATTATTGGACTAGCATGGTGCCCTTTGTTTGAAAGTCAATCATCTTTTTTACTAATGGGAGCTTTCATAATCAATAATAAATTATGTTGCACTTGGTGGCCACCAGGTGAAACCTTCCTTTCATGATATAAATATTTTCAAATATATTTGGTGTAGTACAAATAACACATTTTGATCCATAAAGAAGTCTATTGCCATTGTTGGATTGGCATGGTGTCCCTTGTCATATTTATGTTGACATATTTTTAAATGACATTATGCAGAAAATGATCACAAAATTGTTAAATCTAGTGGACACTAGTGGAGTCCATCCCATCCACCAGGATGCATAAAGTCCTAAATTAAGAATTTAGTCTTAAATAAATTAAATACTTGATTAAATCACAACTTTTAAAACTAAAATCTTCATTCAACACTTCAAACCCAAACATAAAAACCTTAATGTAAATCTCAATTTCAAATTTTAAAATCCAAACCTTAATAAAAAAAACTTTAAAACCAAATCTTTAATTTAAAATTTGAATGTTGTGTTCACTTGTGATGCATGGTGCACAATAGTGGGTATCATTGGTAATACCAATTCATCAAACTTAACCAAAATGAAGTTGGTCAAAATTTTGAACAACCTTGGCATTACTTGCATAATAGTGAACACATATTGAACTCCCACATGCGAATTATTAATCGACTTGCACTTTCTTCCAACTCATTAGCATTGAACATGTCAAATGAATTGGTAACAAGAATTGCAAATGCAAAAACATACTTTTTTGTTTATCCATATTTGCAAATATCACATATATCATTTCATTTGAGAATGAACAACAAGAAATATCTCTTATTGGGTTAGAACCATGGGCTGAAAAAGAAATCATGATTCTTAAGTGAGAAAACCTTACACAAGTGAGAATTGAAAAAGAAAAAAAAAGTGGGAGATGTTCCCATTTATATGATCTTCACCCATAAAACAAAGCTTATGGGAAATAAAATAAAAGTTATTGTTTACCCTTTTGCACAAGGTTGAAAATGAAGATTATGAATTGCCCATTTGGTTTTGGGGTTTAGGAGTGGTGATGGGGATTAAAGGTTTGGATAAGATTATGGTTTCCCTTATATACACCTAGATGAGATGTTTATAACACTATGGGTAGCCCTTCACTAAAATAGCTTTGTAAATAACAACTAAATATCCTTTTAACTTAGGTAGGCCTTACATAGTCCTTAGTAATCATCCTTTAACTAATTTTTAAATAACCTTACATGTAAGCCAATAAGTAGCCCTCCAAATGTCCCCTAATTTAAAAAGTCTCTAGGTAGTCTCCTAATAGCTTTATAAACAACCTGTAAATAGCCCCCATATAGCCCATAACTAAAAAAACCCTCAAGTATTCTTCAAAATAGCCCCTAAATAATCTCAAAATAATGCTTATATAAACTCACAAATATCCTTTAAGTATCCCCTAACTTTGAAAATCCCTAATAAGAATCTAAATAGTCCGAAAATAACCCAAAGTAATCCCTAAATACTTCCTAAGTAATTCCCTCTGTAACCCTACAAGCAATCCTTAAATATCCCCTAACTCAAGAAGTCCCTAAATAATCCATAGGTGGATTAAATAACTCACTAGATAACCCCTAAATGGCCCATGGGTAAGTAGGTAGATAAGTAAATAGCCCATAGGTAAGAAAATAGATAAACTTAACCTGATTAGCCCCATACCCGATAGCCCTCTATTAAATAACCCCTAACCTACAACAATGAAAATAGACCATAACGTGGGTAGAAGAGTGACTATGATAATTAGTTTTGTGAACTTTATCTTGTATTTTGAGGATTGGTCGTCACTTTGCAGCACTTTAGAAATATAGCTTAAAAAGGGGGGAGGAGTGAGACAGTCAAGATGGAATTGAGGCTGAAATTGAAGATTACTTTATGAAAAACTTTAATATCATGGAAAAATATCAACTGGTGTTTGGGGTAATAAATTGATTGGAAAAAAATGTACCACGAGTTCAATCTGATATATACAAACCAGCCATGTTGTGTACATCAACCTCCACTAAAAAGCAGCCAAATGTATGTGTCGTATTGGGTTAATGGAGACAGTCTTTGGTAGCTAAAGTAGCTTAAACTAGTTTGGAGCATTTGATTTACAAGCTTAAAAGTATGTTGGAAGTTCATCTTCAAAGTTCAGGGAGCTCAAAGGAGCACAAATTCCTATGCATGAAATTTTGGAATCAACATAAGGGCTAACCAGAGTGACCGTTTGAATTGGTTCCACACTTTGAAATGCACCATGTTCAACTATCAAAATAGACTCGAAAAGTACCTGAAATATCTAGTGTTTTCTCAAGCATGAAGATAACTCAACATTTCTTGGCCTTCTAGACTTGGAAACACAAAAAACAGCTCCATTAAACTGGTTGTCCTTGAGGATGGTATAAATTTCAAGCTTTAATGTTCAAACGAGCTGAAGATGGACAATTTAAATTATAACTTCAACCTTGGAATAACAGCGATTTGCTAGATATAAAGTGACAGGATGCCGGAAGGCCATTTTGGTTGTGGCTTTTGAAGTAGCCATAGCCCTTTTCTGTTCATGGATATTGAAATTCCAGATGTTAACGTATTAACTCTTAGTTAGGCACCTCGATGAGACTCAACTCAATTTATGAAGTGCGCAAATTATCATTACTTTAGCTTGGATGGACTGAATCTTTGTTTATGATATTCATCAATTGTATTTCAACCATTGAAGAACTTCCTCAAAGCTCAGGTTCATTTGTTACCTGTGTGTAAGTCTTCAAAATGTCAGTAGGCCAACAAAGATTGTTGGAAAATATCGTTCTGGGCCTGATGTAATGCTCCTGCTACATCTTTGTCATTGTCAGTAAGTGAATACATTTGCAGGTTTGGAGTCCAAGGCTCACAAGAGTCAAATGCGTTTTGTTTGGTGAACTTGATAGGTTTGGTTTGTTATGTACCTATCAACAAACATTTAGTTTGGCAAATGGACAATGTTTTGCTTTGAATCCTCGTCTACTTGGAAAGTCATGACCCTACAAATGGATAGGATCATCTAAAGTTTGGAGGTCCTGCAAAATTGTTGGACATCATACACAACTGAAGTTTGAATCAGAGGAGCCCAATATATGAGTAGGACATGCCCAAATTGTTTTCCCCTTTTGAGAGCCTCGGGAGAACCAGCACCCAAGTTTGTAAGTGGTAAAAATTGCAAAATGCACATAAATTGCTTTCAAATATTACAAATATCACATGTTTGGACTAAATTAGGGTCTCTAAGTTCAAATCTAACATTTTTTGGGCTTAATATGGCCACTAAAGGGCCTTACTAAAAAAGGTGAAGGTACAAGCATGGGTTCACCCTGGCTGTGGGCAACAGGGAGAACTAGAAGGTTATTTGGGTTTTGTTCCCCCTTGATTCCTAATAGTGTTCATGATATATTCCCCAACTGTTCTCAATTTGTTCTTCATATGTTTTTTTAATATTCATTCTATATGTTTTGTCTCATGTTTTTTATGTTGCCCCCAATGTTCCCAAGGGCCCCTCACATGTGTTTGTCGAATTTATCCCACATGATTTTGCCCAATGTTCTTTAAATTGTTCCCATAATTTTACTGTCATTTGCCAAGATAATAAAACCCAAAGCCAAACCTTCGGTTTCCTTGAAATTGCAGAGGCCAATCAAAGTGCAAGATGAGATTATGCCAAATGAAAATATCAGACAAGAACATTCAATTGTTTTTTCAAATTCCCTCTCAACCTTGGATGATTTGAGTTCTTTCCTATTTTTTATGTTTTTCTGACATCTATGTGATTGTGCAGGGGTTTACTTATGGGATATGAAAGGGGATATCAATGGGATTTAGCGAACGACACAAAGCACTTAAAAGGGCTAGAAAGAGATCTTTTATGTTAAGGAATCCTCAGGGGTCACTTAGGGAACTACCCACGCAGACACCAAAAGGTCTATCAAGGGTATGGGATATTTAAGAACTACTTACGAGATACTTAGGGTTAGGGGTTACTTGGAGTTCATCTAAGGAATCCAAGGAGACATCTAAAGATAATTCTAAGCTATGAAATAGCTAAGGGCTACTTAAACAATTACATAGTGCCTATTTAAGAATTATCAGTAGCCTACATTGTGAATTACAAAAGACCTACCTAGAAGAGTACCTAGGGAGACACCTAAGAACTTACCTATATTATGGGATAATTAAATATTACTTAGGAGACTAACTAAGGACTTACCTAAGTTATGAAATACCTAAAATCTATTAAAAAAGTTCTTAAGTTGACCTATGTATTCCCTTTTAAGCTTTACATTGTCCATGTTTTGCATAGATAAGCGAGTAAATAGATAGGTAAATAGATAATCTGTAAAAAAAAAAAAGGTAGATAAATATCCCATGGTAGGTAGGTATATGTAGGTAATCCATAAGCAGGTAAGTAGATAGGGGCGCCTTAAGAGAGTTAAGGCTATACTTAGGAGTCTCCTAATCAATGTGACCATAACCTATGTAGATAAAGATAGTTAATTTCTTTTTATCATAATCACATTTGAGAGTTCATTTTTAGTTTTGAAGATTATTTCTCTCTTTGATGCACTTTATGGACAGCGGGGGATAAGTGCGCACAATGAGTACCAAAGTAATTGCATTAAGGAACGTCTACAGCTCAAAAACAAGTTGGATTGGCGCGGGGAGGGGGGGGGGGAGAGGGGAGGAATGTTTAGCCAGGGTATGTGGGGTTGGGAAAATTGGAATGTGACTGAGCAAGAGGAGGAGGATTTAATAGCTTTCAGGGAACGCAGGCAACTTCCAAAAAAAACCACACACAAGTCTGAGCAATGCATATAAACTGGGGTTACTTATTCATGCTTCTATATTAATTAGTGATGGAGTGTGCCCGCATTTTTTATTTTTATGTTGCGGAGAAGGAGCCACTTGATTGGTCCACTGCCAATATCTTTGGAACATGAGGGGCACTCCCCAACGTACAAGCCTGGTCTGCTTCCCTCCCCAAAATAGAAGCATGCTTTTGTACAACTTATATACGTGGAAGTTGAACCACAGCCAATCAATATGGGATAAAAACCGAAGTGCTATTGGGAATATCTAAAGGAACAAAATGGGAATTTTGATGGGAACACACTGGGAACAGGAAAAAAAAACAAAAATACCCCACCCGTCTCTCTAAACCCGAGAGAAAAAAAAAAAACCCTGAGTTTTCTCATTGGTTGCATGCCATTTCTTTTTTTTTCAAAATGGTTTGTCATCGTTTTCAACATGGACTATTATTCCCCATTATAAACTGGGGGTACTTATTGAGGTTTTGAATTTTAGAGTTTGAAGAATGAAGCAATTCTGTCATAGACTGCATAAAAGCTCAAAGTGGATTTGGAGTACTGTTGTAGGGGTGGTTCCCGTATGAGTGTGTTCTCCTGAGGGAGGGTCACTCAAGGATGTGAGCATGAGAGTGTTCCCGAACCTAAGGAGAACAGAGGAGTACAGGAACCTCCCCTCGTGGAAACAACTCTGTTTTTATTTTTTCTGTTCTTTCTCATTTCATAGAAAAGAAATATTTCCATGGGAACGTGGGAACATATTAAATTGGGGGAGCTCCCCTGGCATAACCCCTAGGGTTCTTCTGTTGGGGGAGATCCCTCAAAACAGACAGAAATAAAAAGGGCGTTGTTTGCGTAGTACATTAGCGACTTTGACACAAGTTTGTTAAATAATTAATTAATTTTGAAATTTCAGGTTGACAAATAGAATATCCTTGAAGCTTCAATGTTTTCTTCCACAATTTTTTTACTATAGAGAAAAAAAATTTGATTTTTTTTCTATATTTCTGAGCATAATAGAATTAATGTGGAAGCTGCCAGTGTCCTATGCAGTTTTTCTTTTGGGCGAAATTTCGCCAAATTTCGACCTGAAGAATACGTTTTCAAACTATTAAAAGGGTTTTTCGTGAAAAAAATGGTCCAAATTCGCCAGATTTCGAAGATCTTTTTTCCAAATCGCCAGATGTTGATGATAACTTCCAGTAAGTAGCCAAGAATACTTGGCATTCTGGTTTAAATTTTTTATTTTTATAACTTTCATATCTAACATGTAATCAAATCTGGCCCAATCATCTTATGGATGATCATCGATTCAACTACATCACAAAATTGAAAAAAAAACACTGGAACTACTGTATAGGGGGAAGAAGACAACGAAGTCCCTACAGTAAAGGGGACTTGGTTACTTGGTAAAAGAGTAGTCAAGTAAGGGTGAAAGAGGTTGGGACTACTTATTATTAATTAATTTCTTTCTGGGGACTTGGAGTTTTAAAGGCGTGTAAAATTAATCCGAGTTTTGAACCAGTGTAAAAGTTTGAAAAAGAGTGAGTGTAGGATCTGCACTTGTGAGTTGTGTTGTTGTACTATGTATATGAAGAAGCAAAAGCGTGTACAAACGGGTCGAAAGGGGCGCGGGGGAATAGCTGGGTGGTAGTACAAGGCTGCAGTAATGGAGAGATGAATGAAGCAGAAGCTCATTAACTACCGCCGCTAATTGCATAACGGAACTAAGCAGCAGCCTAAGGTTCAGGTCACACAAGTAGGCTGCCGAATCACTTATTTCTGGAATCTAGTGACGGAGGAGCGTTCACATGTGAGATAACAATAACTACTAAACTGCCCAACTTGAGAGATTCCATAGCTTTTCACTGGGTCCTTCGCACTCACCCACCAGATCCGGGCAGTTCAACGATTTTCGGGCAGTTCAATTTTTTTCACATTCACTCACAGGTGACACAGCCATGAAACTGGTTAGCTTATTATTTACAAGTTTTTTGACATTTGGTCTGCCAGAGGCTCTACAGAGTTTGTGGGCGGTAGTGGATGGGACTGTGACCCATTAGTTTATGGCACATGTTAACACTAGTAACCCACTTGGATATGATGATAGAGTCTAGTCCACATGTGACTTGACCCTAACTTGGCCTATTTATTAGGGTCAGTGTGAACCTGAATAGGTCCTGAATAAAGATCACCTTTTCTCCTTAAACCCTAAACCCTAAATCTCAGCCTGTAGGGAGCTATTATACAATTAAGACATGCGCATTCAATTTTTTATTGTTTGGGTTTTAATAGCCAAAAAAAAAAGAGTTTGGCAAGTTGGACTGCCAAATTAATTTTTTTGGGCTATGGGGTACAATTGTATTGTATAAACGTAGATAGAAATCCTTTCAAATTGTCAAAAAGAAAGATTTGGGTTTTGCACTATTTGTGAATGAGAGCCGAAAGCTTGGCTTGGAAGGAGACATGAGCAGAGTAACTTTTACCATCAATAGGGTGTCAAAGTTACTCTCCTTGTGCGCTGGAGAGTAAATACATGACCCCTAGGAAGAGACTGATTCCGAACACATTCTATCTTCTTAGGAAAATGTCAATCACCGACCCCTGGGAAATGCCTGGACTATCTATATATGCATCATACAATTTTAAACGATTAATTCCTATGCACCACCATAAAAAATTGGAAAACAAACTTCATATTCATCCATGGGAAAATGCCTTGTATTTTATATATGCACCAGGAAATTTTTTTTTCTTCAAACCACCGAGATCAATTGGAAAACCAAACATCATATCCATGGGAAGTGCCTCATATGTGTATAGTGCAGCAAAAGAGTAAAAATCCTCAGTGCTATGCACCACCAATTAATCAGAAGAAATCCAAACGTCCATCTTTCTTGATTCTCCATGCCACTCTAAAAATTTCAAACAACAAAGTTTCTTTTCAAATTAGAAATTAAAAAATTTATTTTCCAAAGGAAATACCTATGTCACATCCCAGTTCATTGTGAGCCGGTATTACTTGTCGAGCTTTTCGTGGTGTAGCTGAGGTAGCAATCATCCACAAGCTAATTTAGCCAAATTTGGCTATTAACAAAATATCAAAGGGAAAAATTAAGCTCCCTTATATGTTTTGGGCTACCTACTTGAACCATATATATTTATATTTTGAACTTTTCTCGAAATTTGGAGGTTTAAAAAATTTAAATTTTCTCTAAAAAATTCAAAAATTCGCCCTCTAACAAAAAAGGCTGATGTAGCTTGATTCACCAAGCATCATGATCATGATCATCATCAGGGTTTAGGTTTAGGAACCGACAAGCTTAAGCTTGGAGAGATTGCTGTTTAAATGAAGAAGGTAAGGTCTTGAAGAAGGTAAGGTCTGGAAGAAGGTAAGGTCTGGTCATCTGGTCAAAGCAGCAACAGAAGCATATGTGCAAGCTGCTCTTTGAATCTTTCAAATTTTTGCTGGGAAATGGATTTGGAAGACATTCTCTGCACAAAATCGTGTCACTGCACAGCAATATGCAAGTACACACTTTGCTCTTAAAAAACCTCAAACGTGCGAGGATGATACACTCGACATGGACACAGGTACAACAAAAGCATATACATCTTCTACTGAATTCTGTAACTCAATCCTTACGTACAACCCTTAGATACAAGAAGAGAAGTAGGTAAAGGTCAAACAACCCGTATGAAGAAGAACAGGCAGTTAAAGAGTAAGCTAACAATACGAGTGCATAATCTTGTCGCTATGCGGACAGCAACAAATGTGTCTTACATGGGTGGTAGAGCTCCAACTAATCATTTGCGTTTATCCGTTCTGGTTTCTGGATCATAAGAACCAATCGCCACAACCACGCTCCTAGTTCTCCTTCACTCTCTCTCTCTCCCTTAGATATTCTAAGATCCTTGGGATGTCCTAAGGACAGACGAGCCATCAAAACGCAAGCGAACCTCCGTTTTAGCAGGTACGTCAGCTCAGTCCATCGCGAGTCCGTATTAGTTGTCGAGCTTTAATAAGGCGCCGTCGGTCTTAAACCCCATCGTCGCAAGTACGCCGGGCACTCGTCCCTTCTTCCCGTTGACGTCGTTTTGTCCTGCCTGAGAGACAAAAAAACAAAATCCAATTCTGCTCAGGTCAGTTCATGTCTTGCCCAAAGTTCAGAAAGTTTTTTTTTTTTTGAAAAAGGAAGAGAAAACAACCAACGAACAAATAGACAATCAATTTTGCTTACCATTCCCCAGGAAAGTACAATCAGGAAAGTACAATAATGAACATAGGTTAAAAATTTCCATCAACCATGCCTTTCTTCTTCCCCTAGCCTATTTGTGTGAAGATAGGAAGTTCTCATCTTTAGTGAAGTGAGGAATTTTGAATGTTGGGTGGTCCTTCACTTTTATGAAGAACCTTCACTTGGAGTTCTGAAAAAAACAAATTAGAATTATACTAGTTTCAATTCTGTTTCCACATATAAATGGATCCAAGAATTTGGTCTCGAGTCTGGATCTTCCCAAAACAAAAAATCCCTGATTTTGGTTTTGTTTCTGAAAATCAGACCAAGTTTCATTGGAATGGGTGGTTAACCTCCAGGTAGTGCTTGATTCTAGTCTTTTTTTTTGAAATCACAGTTCTGGTTCCTGTTCTTTGCATAAATGGAAGTGTGAACCTTCTGTGTCGAAAAAATAACTTTGTATTCTCATTCTAGAATTGGTACCAAAAATCAGATCTGGGTCCAGTTTTGTTTTTATTAATCGGAACCAAAACTGGCATTTCCAACCCAGCCAAGACAAGTAATTTCACATTGGTAAGTATGTAATTAAGTGTGTTTGTAGGTAAATGAAGGCTGGAACGTGTTTTAATTTTTCAACTACCAATAGATCTCTTTCCTTTCTCGGGCATCAAAGGAAGTTATGTGTCGAAAACGGGGCAGCGGGCAGAGAATAGGAAAGGGCTGTGGCGGGAGAATGGGGTATACAACTAAACGTTGTCATCACATTAATTATATACTGTCTGTGTGTTTATGTAATTTCTTTTAACTAATACCGTTTTATTTTGTTTTGGCCAATAGTGCTAAAGTGGGTTTATTGAAACGGAGCAAGATTTTATTTCACTGTTACGTCGCACACCTTCCCGTTCTCCAGCTTCGCCATCCGCGCGCGCGGACAACCGCCCAGCAGACGCACACACGAACGCGCGCGAAGCGTTTGCTGCGGGCGACGAGGAGCTGGGCTTCCAGTCTTACGAACAATGTTCCGTGCGTGGTTTATGCAACATTTTCGATGTCTTCAGTAGTTTGTACACAACTTCATAATAGGCAACTCGATTTGAACTGAAATTGCCGTTTTCGTGGACAAATTTGGTTGGCTAGTTGATCAACTTGGGAGCTCTGGACAACAAACAAACTTAAGCGGGCATTTGCTGCGTGTTTGCTGGGCCCCAGCTTTTGCCTTGATTGTATTGGCTTGCAGACTGTTATTTGATTTTGTTGTTTCTGGCTCGAGTTCTCCGCTTGTGATCATGGCGGGCATGCCTCGTAAACTTGTCGTTGAGGTGTTGGCGGCGAAGGCGTTGATGCCTAAAGATGGCGAAGGCTCTTCTAACGCTTACTGTGTGGTAATATGCAGTACTTGTGTCGTTCATTCATTTTTATTGTTGTGCTCTTAGAGCTTGGAGTCGATTTTGTTTAGTCGATTTTCAGTAAGTGAGCGTCTATGTGAGCTGGAAGTGATCAGCAGTGGTGTTTTAATTTCATAGCTTGCTTTTGTAAACTATGGAGGTTTTGCAACTGCGAGTTTCATCTAAGGCTTTCTGCAGTCTGCAGTTTCTTTCTCATATTCGTAACTCTCTGGTATTTCCCTTGCAGCTGGACTATGATGGCCAGCGGAAGAGGACCAAAGTGAAGACCAAGGACTTAGACCCGACTTGGAATGAGAAGGTAAAGGAGCTCTTGAAGCTTTTGAGCTTTATAATTGCAGGTTTTGTCTTGTAACTGCTTTCTAGCGTTTGTTGTTGTTTGAAGGCAACGATATGATGTGTGCTTTGGACTGGAGTTGAATTGCTTTGGATTTTTATCAAGTAGCTTTGCATGTGCAGTTCGAATTTTTAATGTCCGATCTTGTCACGGGTGGAGATCTGGAGGTTAACGTTCACAATGAGCGCAATAGTGGTACGGGTAGACGCAGCAGCTTTTTGGGGAGGGTGATTATCCCCATTTCCAGCGTGCCTCCGAAGCCCGAAGCTGCAAGATGGTATCCCTTGCAGAAGCGAGGCTTGTTCTCGCACATCAAAGGAGACCTAGGGTACGTGATGATCTCTTGACCTGCTTGTGGAGTATTTGGTAATGCAATTCCTGTAAGAAACTTATGAAGCTCATGGAGCTTTTCTCTAAATCTGCTGTACTTTTGTAGCCTCAAGGTCTACACCAGTTCTGATCAGTTGATGAAGGAGACGAAGATGCCGTCGGAACCGAAGGACTCGAAAGGTCCAAAGCCAGATATGAAGGCTGACAAACAGCCGATGCCTATGAGGCCCAATATGCTAACTGTTCCAGAAGCAGACTTTACTGTCAAGGAAACCAATCCTGATCTTGGCAAGGCAGTCGACTACAATCATCACTATGACCTCGTCGAACACATGACTTACTTGTTTATCCGCATTGTGAAGGCTCGAGGTCTTGCCGCCAAAGACGCTGATGGGTCAAGTGATCCTGTAAGTCCCGCTAGGCCCTGCTACCGTGTGTCATTGCATTGTTGATCAGAATGGCGGTTTTCAATCAAAATTGTGAAATTCTCATCAGTTTCATCCGTGCGAGGTACAAAACATCAGTACGTCAGACTCACAGTTGGACACGTGAAGGCGGAGACGAAGATTGTCAAGCGTAGTCTTGATCCCGAATGGAATCAAGTGTTTGCTGTTGGGGAGGACAAAGTGCAAGGTGGTACTCTGGAATTGACTGTTTGGGATGCGGTATGGGCCTTGACTTTTGGCTGAAATCTATCTCATAGAAGCAAGCAATTCATGGCATTAGATTAGGTACATCCATCAGTTAGATTTCTGTGATGCTCAGCCCAGTGAATTCTTCAACAGGACAAGATATCCAAGGATGATTTTCTTGGAGGTTTTATGTTTGATTTGTCGGAGGTTCCAAAGCGAAAACCTCCAGAAAGCCCTCTGGCCCCACAATGGTACAAGCTTGAGGCCAAGTCTGGGAAGGGCAGAGCACAAGGTACTGCATTGTTTTTTCGTTCATCTTTGGCTAGTCATTCGATTCCAGTCTGCTTCATGAAATTCCTTTTGGGTGTACAAGAGATGTTTTCCTAAGCCACCTGCAAGAATCTCCAGCTGCTGTGCTAACTTACGACCATGATTCATTGGAATGTCCAGGTGAGATTATGGTTGCAGTCTGGTGGGGTACTCAAGCTGATGAGGCATTTCCTGAAGCATGGCACTCTGATACTGGTGGACATGCCCATTTCAGGTCGAAGGTTTATCTGTCTCCCAAGCTCTGGTACTTACGGGTGAATGTCATTGAAGCTCAAGACCTAAATACTCGTGACAAATCAAGGCTGCCAGAACCGGTATACATGCCTCTTGTATTCCAGCTGTTCCTTTTCTTGTACGGGCTCCTTGCTTATTGAATTTTTGCAATTTTCTTGTAATACTGAAAACCTCGTTACATCTCTTGTGTGTTTTGTATGTGCAGTATGTGAAGGCTCGTGTTGGCCCATATCAAGTTGTGAGGTCAAGAATTGCAACTGTGAGGAGTGCCAGCCCTTTCTGGAATGAGGATCTGATGTTCGTTGCAGCTGAGCCATTTGATGATGTGTTGCATCTTCTCCTTGAAGAGAGAGTTGGAAATAAAGTGAGTTGATGCCAGATGTTTTTTGTAAGCCATCAGTCATGCACGTCCTGTATTCCTCTCTTCTGCAGAGTGATTTTTTATGTTCGATTCATTCCTGAAATTGATTCCGGTGTGTTCATTGATCCAGGAGGAGGTTCTTGGGGAGGTTAGAATCCCCTTGAGCACTGTTGAACGAAGAATTGATGGTCGGCCAGTGCCTTCAAGGTGGTATGTACTTGATAAGTCAGGGAACCAAGGGTTCAGTGGCCGTATTCACTTGCGGGTTTCGCTAGATGGTGGCTATCATGTCATGGATGAGTCTGCAAACTACACCAGTTGCAATCGTCCAACAGCCAAGCAGCTCTGGAGGCCTTCTCTTGGTGTTTTGGAACTTGGTATTCACAGTGCAAATAACTTGCTCCCAATGAAATCCACAAAAGACAAGCGGGGTAGCACTGATGCATATTGTATTGCCAAATATGGCCCAAAGTGGGTTCGGACAAGGACCATCTTTGAGAGTTTCAGCCCTCGTTGGAATGAGCAATACACATGGGAGGTTTTTGATCCTTGCACTGTTCTCACAGTTGGTCTCTTTGACAACAGGTGAGTGCACCATCAGATTGGGCATTGTTTGAACATGAAGCAAAATTTGTTCTCTTTTCTGTTTCTGCTAGTGCAATCTGGTGTCTGCTGTTATGTCTGAAGAACCATTGTCTGTGTTACAGACAAGCAAATCCAGAGATTGCAGCCACCACCAAAGACTTGCCGATTGGGAAGATCAGGATTCGGTTGTCCACACTTGAGAGTGATAGGGTCTATACAAATGCATACCCCTTGCTCATTGTCACGCCACAGGGTATAAAGAAGATGGGTGAGCTTGAGCTTGCTGTGCGTCTCTCATCAGCATCCACTTTGAATTTGATGCATGCATACCTCCAGCCTCCATTGCCCAGAATGCACTATTTCTATCCTCTTGACCACAAGCAGATTGAGAGTCTAAGGGTTGCAGCCATGAACATAGTGGCCTTAAGACTCATGAGGTCAGAACCAGCAATGCGCCAAGAGGTTGTTCAGTTTATGCTGGACACTGATGCAGAGCGTTGGAGTATGCGCAGGAGCAAGGCTAACTATTATCGAATTATGGTAAATCAGTTGGGGCTTTCATCAAGAGCTTTCTGAAGTATGGCATTTGCTAGTGATTTGTTTTTGGAGCCCTTGGGAATTGTCAAGGAGAACTGGTTCCGAAGACTAGGGAACTCGTAGTTGAAGACAATTTTGTGGGTTTCTAAGAACGTGTTTGTTCTGTTGCAGGCTGTTCTCAATGGTGTCATGGCAATTATGAATTGGTTTGCAGACATTTGCAGCTGGAAAAGCCCTGTGACTACTGTTCTGGTCCACGTCCTATTCTTCATACTTGTTTGGTACCCAGAGCTTCTTCTTCCCACTTTGTTTCTGTACATGTTCCTGATTGGGGCATGGAACTATAGATTCCGATCTCGAGCACCTCCTTTCATGGATGCTAAACTCTCTCAAGGGGAGCATATAGGGGACCCAGATGAGTTGGAGGAGGAATTCAATGTTGTGCCAGCAAACAGGGCACAAGAGGTCAGTGAACATAGTGGAAATGTGGGTTGCTGTTTTCTGGTGAGCAGCAGATTCAGAAAATACATTCTCTAAGGTGATTGTGTTCTGAATGACAGGTTTTCAAGTACAGGTATGAAAGACTGCGGGGAGTTGCTGGAAGAATACAGAATGCTCTTGGAGATCTTGCTACCATGGGAGAAAGGGTGCAGTCTCTTCTAAGTTGGCGTGATCCTAGGTATGGTGCATTCTCTTTGCTCTTGAGAAGTCTTTTCTGGTCATTTTCTCCTGGTGCATGTTATTAAAGGCCCTGATGATTGAATTCTTGGTGCTTTCACAGGGCAACTGCAATTTTTATAGGTTTCTGTTTGCTAGCAGCCATTACACTCTATGTCACCCCTTTCAAAGTGGTGGCAATTCTTCTGGGATTGTATGCTCTACGACACCCACGATTTCGTGACCCTCTTCCTGCAGTGCCATTGAACTTCTTCAGCAGGCTGCCCTCTCAATCTGATCGCATCTTGTGAGGAAGACAAGGCTTGAATTGTGCTAACAAGATTTCATGCCTCACTTGGTGGTATTGCTAATGTGGGATCAATCTTGCATGGTGCCTAATTACAATGTTTGAATAGAAATTCTGTTTGTAGTTGACAACCAGCAAGTAGTTTTGACCTTAATCTGGAGCAGATCCTTTTGTCAGGCATTAATGTTCTCCAGTCCACAAAAGGCTAATCATTTTGAAGGCAGATTAATTTATTTAGTTTTGATGATGCTATATGGACTTCTTTTGCATCAGAAAGGTTATTTTACTCATTCTACTTGTTACGGCCACACTTCTGTGGTTGTTACTGTTTAGGTTGATGCTTTTCCTGGCATCGGATTGACTGAATATAACAAGTTCACCATGCATTCTTTTGTACATTCTCTTGGTGAGATGCTCTATGTCTGGTGTGTATTATGATGTTGGTGGATTGATTATCGTTCATGAAAAATTTCAATGAAAACCATAGTTTGTTTATTTTTCAGAGCCATGTTTTAAGAGTTTCCTACAATCTGCAATCATATTCTGGTACGCCAGAACCCAAACAAGTATGTGCAGCCAAAGTAGATAACATTTTCTATTAGAATTATGTGATGAAAAATGTAAGTTTTGAGGAGGCTTTGCACTGGTATCAATAGTATGTTAAAAAAATTGTAACAAAAAGTAAGTAAATAAATAAATATATAGGGTTTAGGGTTTAGAGAGAGAGAGAGAATAATGAACAATGATTTTTAGCAATGGGTAAAAATTCATCTTCACTTTTTTCATTTGGTGGCTATTTATGTGCCAGTTTTCAAACTCAAACTAATTACAAGAAATGTAGAAAGATTAGAATTAAATTTTGATGCTTGTAATTAAATTTTGCAATCTTACACTTGCCTTCCAATTGCACGAAAATTCTGCAGGACCTGTGTGCCTTGTGGGGAGAATTGAACCCTGGTGAATCAGATTCAACACAAGTTTCCTCCATCAACTGCTGCTGCACATGCTTTGACAATAAGATCTCCAAACATTGTGATAGAAAAAGGGATTCCTGCATTTGCATCATACTCAAAAACAAGATGAATACAATTCCCATGTCCCACATAGTTTATCCACAACCTGCAAAGACTGGAAACAATAATCAAATGTAATGATAAGCATATTGTGAACCTAATATGCATCATAAAATTTCAAAAGTTGTAAAAAAAAGGTTTGATCACCTTAACAAGGTCAACCCACATGTTATTTTGAAAGATGAGGACCTCATCACCAAAAGCATGAAGAACATTGATAGCCTACCAATCTCAATTTCCAAACTAATAGACATAGTGAAAACATCAAATAAAAAGTTATGTAAGCTACCTAAGGCTTACCTAGGGATTACCTAAGGTTATTTATGTTATCTAGGTGCTCTATAGGTTAGTTACAAGCCATGTAATCCTAAGGTCTATTTAGGACCAAGACCACAATCATTCTATATTCATAGAATAAATAAGTTATTTTCAAAATCATTTTATAATTGCATTACAATGTTAGGTCCTGAGTACCCATGTCATTACAAGATAATGAATATGTAGTCATATAACAATTGTCAAGTCAAGTTCATTTTATGGTCATTTATAGTTGCATTAAAATGCCAAGTCATCATTATCCATGTCATTTACATGCCATTCATTTTATAATCAACAAAATGATAATTAAAAGTCAATGTGATTATGTTCTTTTTCATGGATGTCATAAGGATGAAATACAATCAATGAAATAATGACTTTGCAATTCCATTTATAACATTATCATCTATTAATGACATAATCAACTAATTTATGACTATCTCTTTTTACACATAGGATTCAAAAAAAATTAATTATATTTTATGACTATAGTCATTCATAGAGTTGTAAAGGACTTCTAGTAGTTGTTTTCTTGGTTGCAAAGGATAGGATTCCTTTTAGTGTGTGCCAACAATTATTTTTCCATGTGTTGATTGTGTTCTATGAATTGATTGGGCAAACTTCAAATCAACATGTTTCAAACTTATAATCACCTTCTCATCATGTAGAATACTAACAAGCTTCAAACATAATGCAATCAAAGCACATACTTGAATCATAAATTCATTGAAGTTTCAAAATGTGACAATCAATAATGGAATGTAGTGTTGTCACCATAAATATTAAGTTGATACCTTCATCTTTCACAAAGGGAATCGCCAATGGATCAAACATATTTTTCAAGTAAATTACACAACTACTCAACCATGCACAATGCCATGTGGTTTCATGAATTTCAAATAAACCAACAATATCAAGCATAAGGGTTTAAGAATCATTCAAATAATTAATTATGAAGACAAATGTGCCCATACCACATTTGGACATTCAAAGATCAAAATTGGTAAACACAATTGCTACCTTAACAATATGTGGCACCACATCATGCAATTTCATGGTTTTTGTGACCATTGTAAGAATCACTTCTTTCAACAAAGCAAAGTGAAAAGGAAAGACAACATGCTAGCATTACTATAAAACCAACCTCCACATCCAAATATTTTCAAAAGCGGAGAGGGCCTTGTAACCCTTACAAATATACAACATTAGATCTTCAAAAAATTGTTATTATGCCTCATCATATTTTTTGTAATGATTTGTGGCACTAATAACATTGTGATTACACACCCGATTGGCTTAGAATATTTTTCCCCTAGTTGTCAATTATGATTTTCTTTGTCAATTTTTTTAATAATGACTAACTTTCTCCAAGTAATCATTTGGATATGTAGATTCAATGTGGGTTTTCATAGGAATGATCCCATTAAGCTTGTTATATTTGATAAGACCTTTTCAAAAATTAAATTGTGGGCACAAATCATTAGCACATGTTTGTTTTGTTTTACAAATAATGCATTGTAACATCTATGGGTTTTCAATATCCATAGGTAAGTTATCATTGGCAACAAAAAATCTCCAACAAATTGAGCTTCCACTATGTGGCTTCCAAGTTGGAATTTTAGCTTGTATAACTACATGCTATAAAACCACAACCTTAATAGAATTTGTTGCAACAGTAGAATGAGTTGTAGGAACTTGCGTATGGGTGTATTCACGATTAGGGTACCAAAAAGGAATGACAGTGTATTTAAAGGACAACAAAGAACAAATTTGGATATTTATTTATCTTACATTATAATTGTAGTGGATTGTTGTAACCCAATAGCTAAAATGATGTCTTGTTAAATTAATAAAAATATTAAAAATTAATTTGGATACTATGTAAATGTCATTTTGAGTGCTATGAATTAATTATATCAAATGTTTAAATTGAATTTTTTTAAAAAAGGAATAAAAAGAAATGGATAAAGTCATAAAATCGATTTCAAAAATTTTTACGACAAAAACATGCACTTTCTATGAAAGTGCACGTTCTTTAGATGAACTTGATGAAAAACCAAATTATACAAAAAATCCAAAGTCTTGAAATTTTGAAAGAAAAATCAACAAGGAAAATGACTTATTTTTTTAACCATTTGATAAGAAAATTATGTTCAATGCGTTCAAAATCTTTAACCTTAGGTGCAGGTCACATGTGTGGGAAATAAGCTTGCCAAAAAATATGTTTGGTTGTCCATTGAAATTCATTCTCGGAATTTCTATGAGTTTTTGAGTTTTTGGTTATAAACGAAAATATTTATACATAATTATGTGTGAATGTGAAAACTCACCACCACCACATGAATAATTTTAAATTGGACTATTCAATTTTTCTCACTTAAATTTGTTTCAAATAAATGTTATTTGCAAAAAATAGTTGCACAAAAATCCTTGAGTCTTTTTCCTTTTTTTGGAAGGCCGACTGTGAATTAGCCCATATGCATGTTCTCAACATCTGAGATGTTGGCATGCACAATAGAAGTTGGTGGCATTCCACAATTTTTTTCAACCTTACCAACAAATTCAACCAAACATTTATCTTATTTTTCAACCATCACATTAAGCATATAACATAGACCTAACACTTAATCTAGATAATGCAAAACAAGCTTATAAGTTACAACCAGAGTGTATGTGCATGGAAGCTAACCTAAAATTATAATTGGTAAATTGTAAATGCATGGAAGTTTGAATCTTGCAAACTGCAAATTGTTTTGACGACACAACAAAACAAAAAGACATCCAAAAACATTATTTAAAAAAAAGACCACAAAGCAAAAAATTGCAACAAATTGAAAAATAAAATTGAAGATTGACCTTACAAAATCAAATTTCATTGAAAGTTACAACTAAAAGACCAAGATTGTTGAAAGTTGAAATATCAAGATTGTCAAAAGCTGAAGAATCGAAATTGTTAAAAGCTAAAAAATGGAAATCATTGAAAGTTGAAAGATTGAGATTGTTGAAAGCTAAAAACCAAGATTGTAAAAAACTAAAAGATTGAAATTGCTAAAAACAATCGTAGAAGTGCTTGAAAAGTTGAACATGCATAAACACAAAGTGAAGACAAAAACACAACAAGAAGAATGAAGACAAAATCATAGAAACCAAAAAGCAACCATACATATAATTTTTTTATAGAAAAACATAACAAACCTCAATTTGGAGACTCTTAAAACTCAAATTTGCCTCAAACATTGTGGAAAGTTGCAAATGTATTGACACTTTGCCAATGAGAATGTTTGTGATGAGACAAAACACACTCAAATTTTGCTGTTACTTAAAAGACACACAAGAAAAAATTAAAACCTTAAACCCTAATTACTAGATATGCATAACCTTACTATCCAAACCCCTAACAACATTAGCATGTGGATATGAATACTAGTAATCATGCCTAGCATGTGAATATAATTACCAATTATTGTTTGAACAACTTCTGCCAAATACATCTAATCTTGGATATTGAAAAAAATATAGATTCCAAATATGGTTACATGCATATCTGGCTACCGACTGGATTCATATATGAATATTTTCATATATGCAACCAACATTGGTATTTTTTGAATTTTGGGCAAATGCAGAAATAATTGATTAGTGCCTAACTTCCAACCTTCCTTTGGGTTGTCATTTGACAAATACAAGATGTTATCCTCTTTTTATCCAAATTGCATGTATGGAGCATGGTGTGGTTGTCTTCAAAACTATTCAATACTTGTACAAACTCATCTAAACATGTCATAGCATCTCATTGGCCATGATTTTATGCACTTGCTATTGGTAGTAGAATCCCGGCAGCCAAGTACGTTACATAGCCTCTTCAAAATGTGCAAACTCAAGCCAACCTTGTCTAGGTGACATAGGTAGGTAACTTAGAAAGCTCGAGATCTATATTTTATGTAAAGTTCAAACATAGTTTGTTGTCTTGGACTGATGAAAGAGGCCTATTGAAATAAAATGGATTAAAGTTTTGATATCTATCTATTATTATGGAAGGTAGTTTGTTTGTTTTGTTTGTCACATTGAGATCTCCCAAACCATGGTGTCCTCCATCATGCTCTTGATACCATTGGAAAGTCCTTGTGATTACAGGTGGACTAAGATTATTTGGAGTGTTCAGACCTATGGTGCAAGAGTTATTGAATATTGAACAATTATGTTTTAAAAAAAACTAAAACTAAATATTTTAACAAAAATTGGGCAAGCTCTTCAGATTGTTGGAAAGCTCTTGATGAGTGGGTTTTTTTTCAGGTGCTTTCATAATTTTTAGACCTAAGGTGGAGCAGGTATCGAATTTTGAATTATTTTCATTATTGGAAATTTATTTAAAATTTTAATTAGTTTCACAATAAAGCTGTGTGATCAAAATCCTTTTCACACTTGGAGCAAGAGTCCTATCCACACTTGGGCCAGCAGCATTGGCCACAATAGTATGGTAGTTTAATGCAAGTTACATCTGGTAACTAGCCTTTTTTTTGTTTTGGTGCAGAGATTGGCACTGTTCTGAAATTTTGGAGATTTTACATTGCAAATCAATGCATTAAAAAAAAAAAACCATTGCCAAAAACTAAAACATCTTAAACAATTGCCCCTTGGCTGTGCATCACAAAATTGATTTAAAAAAAATAATTATATATATATATATATATAACACTGCTGGTAACCATGGTAACTATTTGACTATAAATTTGGAATGATGATCACAATGCATGCAAAAAAAAAATGTTACTATGGCAATCATGGTGATAGTGCACAAACTCCACTGGGGTCATCATTGGATATCCAAAATTATTTTGTAGGGGCATATAGGTACTATAGCTGTACTTGGTGCAGGAGAAGGGCAGATGTGCCATTTGTGCAAAGTGACAAGCACAAATAGTCACATAGGCATAAGGTACTCTACCATTTGGCAAAAACAAGGGTGCAAATGGAAAAGGTCTACACCATAGGTAGACCTAACAAATATGGTAAATTGCCATTTATGCCAAAACAAATGCCATACAAACTAGCTTGTTGATATGTCTGGCAAATAGGGACTTGGTCCAAAAATTCATATTTTCACAACATTAGATACTACTAGATACATAGTTGAAGCTTGATCCAAATACGAGATCCATAGTTAAAGCTTGATACAAATACTAGATACATAGTTGAAGCTTGATCCAAATACTAGATGCATAGTTGTTAGGCTGATCTGTAGCACCATGACTCCTCAAAATTCAAAGCGGCTTGAAATATGAAGAGAACGTACAGCAAACTTAATCAAATAAGCAGGCGATTCACCTCTTCCGGACTAGTCTCATGGGATTGTGTAAGCTGCACCCAACCAAACAAACTTCTCATCAGATAAACTTGCTCATCAGATACCAGTATCTACAAAATCAAACCGTTGGATTTTGTTAGACCTTGACAGCTTCAACTACAACTACAAGGGGGGGAAAAAAATTATTTATAGCAAATTTGTTTGGACCCAGAAATGAGTCTGAGTCCAAAACAAAATTTCAAAAGGAGTTCTAAACAATCAGTCTGAGTCCCAAACAAAATCCCAAAATGAGTCGTAAACAATGAGTCTGAGTCCCAAACAAAACCTCAAAATGAGTCGTAAACATTGAATCTGAGTCCCAAACAAAATCTCAAAATGAGTCCTAAACAATGAGTCTGAGTCCCAAGCACATTCCCGAAATGAGTCCTAAACAATTGAGTCTGAGTTCTGCAAGGAGTATATCACCAGTAGTAAAATGTAATCGGCATATCTGTAAAGGGGAGAGAGTGAGAGAGAGATCATACGTCCGCATGCGTCCCCTGCGTATTGGTTCACGCCACATTTGCCGAGCAACGCCATGGCAGCTGTCACATCGGCTGCAGGTTCCGAACTTGCATATGTGTTGCACAGACAGGGAACGTTGGCGTTCTGAACCTCCGTGCAACATTCTGAGGTCGGAGGAGTCCCTTCAGTGACAGCAGAGCCGCAGTCTATTAGCGAAGTAGGATTGCATGAGGATCCTCGCACTTGGGGAACTGATTCTGCCATACACAGCAAAAGCACCGCCAGGCACCAGACACCCACCACACCGCTGCAACTTATAGCCATGCTGCTTTTCCTGCCTCGCGGTGATTCCATGGATTTGACCCCCTGCAGATCACAAGAGTTTTGAATCAGAAAATATTGTGCACTCACTCAGGTACCTGATTAATCCGGACCCAATTCCTGCACACTGCAAATTGTGGTTGTAGTTGCAATTATATGCAGCTGGTTGCGGCAGCTAAGGCTTTATAGCTGTTACAGCAGCTGGAATAACTTAGAAGAGCAGCAAATTCAAAAATCAATATCATAGCTAGCATCAACATCAACAATGAGTAATATAGTTTTGCAATCAGTGAAGATTTTGATTGCGCCACTTTGGTAACCGGCCTACAGTACGTCTAATCATATGAGACGTGCAAAATGATTGATTGCAAACTTCGAGGAACGAGCTAGCAGCCCAGTGATCCATATCCATTGAGCAAAATGGAGTTCACAAACAAAGGGAGCTCAGATTCTTCAAGTTGCTTTTGTCTTCCCCAGCACAAGTGATGTGAGTCTTGACACTGCAAATCATGATGTCAAAATGCCTCATCATTTGGATTCGTATATTCATAACATCCCATGAATTGCACCAAAAAAAAAAATTCCCAGTTTACATCTTGCAACTAAACATCATTCCTCGATGCTTGCAGGTTTGGATGATCATGATCCCCCTGCAGAAGAAACAAACAAGCAAAGTGGCAGGAATCAATCAGCTTCTGCTGAGCCACCCCATGACCTAAAGGGCGACCCCGAGGAATATGCTCTATTACCTGAAGGGAGACCCTGAGGATCATACCATGTACCTAAGCTTCCTACCAGTGTTTCTTTTACAAATCAATTTTGTGATGTTGCTCAAGTGGTGATCATCCATAAGAGTATTTAGCCAAATTTGGCGATATTCAGAATATGAAAGTAGAAAAATCTTAAGCACCCCTTGTCCCATGTTGTAAGCAGTGGTGGAAAATTTTGGTGAATTTTTTAATAGAAAATCTCGTTCTTGGGCTTTTGGGTTTTTGTGATAGCGAATTTGTGACAGAATATTTTTTTTCCAAAATATTATATGCAAAATGGCGAAAATTTGCCAAAAAAAAATCACTGCTACCTACTTGGCAACCAAAAAAAAGTGAATTCGCCACTTGGTTACCAAAAAAAACAGGGACCAAACTAAAAGCAGAGTCCAATTTGGTGAATTTTTGTCCCCAAAAAATGATCTCAAAATCTGGCGATTTTTTTCTCAAAGAAAAACAGGAATACAGAGACAGAATATTCCCCTTTACTTTTATTTTTCTCTTTTTGGCGAAAATTCGCACTAAAAAAAAACACTGCTTCTAGCTTGTTGCTAGAACATAAAAGGATTCCTAAATCTTTTGGAATTCCCTCTCTGATTTGTAGCCAAATTTGGCTAGGCCCACCTAGCTCTACACACCAGTGAAAAAATAAAAACCCTGCTACAAGCATTCTTTTAGTGCCGAAACAATAAATCGCCAGTTTTTGACATACATTTGAGCCTGGCTATGGATGAACTAGATGGAGAAATCAAGCTGTAAGTGAAGAGAAAATGTCTTGGTTTTAGCAACTAATTGGTGCAATTAAGCTGCAGAATGTCATGAATTGTCATGGTTAGAGCGGCTACATGAGGAGTAGGAAGAAGGGTAGGAGTAAGAAGAGGGTTGTGTCTAAGCTTCAATCTTTGACTTGACCCTCAATGTTATAGAGTGAGTTTACAAGGTGATGGATGGAAATATACACATCTGAGGTCACCCTTGAGTTTTATAGGATCCAGGAAACTTGAACCCATCTGCTTTATCTCTTGCCAAATATCTTCGAGAGTTTTGTAACAAGGAAGGAACTGTTTGATGAAACCCTGCCAACCACAAATTAACCGAAGCATCAAGCAAAAAAGGGAAAAACAAGGAACAAAATGGCAGGACCGGCATCCAAGAAGACAAATGAACCACCCAAGAGAGCAAACAACAAGGGGAACTGTTTTGTTCAACTGACTGGTATCTAGATAGAGTATGAAGGGACTATTTTGTCCCAAGTGACTGGTACCTAGTCCCATTTTTAAAGTCAGTCAGTTTGTTGAATTATTCAACTTTGAGATTGTGAAATGAATTTTTGGTCAAGTCACTTGAGTACTTATTTCCCTGTTGGGAATTTTTATGCACTTTTGAAAGTTGCACGTAAGTTTTTCCCACCAAGGATGGCCAATATGACAGCTGAAATTGGAAAGGGAACAAAAATTGCTTCCTCATCCAAACATTGAAAGCTTAAACCTCAACATGAAGGAGTTGAGTTTTAGACCGAATGGAACTAGCACCGTGTGCACCACCAAAAATGTTGGTTACTTTTTAGCCTTTCAGCCTGGCATTTTGATGATTTATCAGTAACTTAAGTGATCCTTAGTACTTACTTATCTTTGTAGACCTTTGGGCCATGACCCACAAGTCTCCACTACTCGACCATGCATTGTACTGGGATACAACTTGCAACCATGAAAATTAGATCAAACTCCAAGTCTTAACCCTTACATGCTTTGAACCTATTACCATGCGGAACAAATTCCTATGACAGGGAGTTCCAGGTATGCGAGGTCAAATTTGATGATTTACGTCAAAGTTATCCATAAAGTGGTGATCCTCTCCTTGGGCCTCACTCCACCCCCACTTGATCCTCCTTTTAAGCTATCCATAAAATCCATCGAAGTGCAAACGGCTCCTCAAAACTAAGGAGGAATGCTCACATCGGTCACCATAGTTTTTATTTTAATCATATTACATTTACCTAGCTTACCATCACTAAATTAGGGGCCTCCAAGGTTAGGGAGCTTAGCTAACTAGGTGAAGACTTAACTAAAAACTATATATGGTCTACCTAAGGAGCTACTAAGGGGACTACCTATGTTAGGAGCTATGAAGATTGCAAATCACAATGTGTTTATGTGCTGCCATGTGTGAACTACACATGGTAATCTTGACAAATTGTAAGCGAGTGAATTATGTGATTATTAAGGACTTCAAATTTGAAAGCTATTAAACCTCATTTTAAGGTTTTGTTTGAGTTATAACTACTTTTGAAATTGAATAATTATTGTGTTAGTTAATGTCCATTTTGTTAAATATGTTTGGAGTTCAAGGGTCTTTTAATGCATGTACTAAATGGGATTTAATATACACATGATGTATAAAGCAAGGTTGTAACACTTATAATTTTAAACAATAAACAATGGAATATTGAATTTTTTTGGTATGATTTTTCAAATTCATCACAAAATATCTAGACATTTTGAAAATATTTTTTAATAATGCTATTCCCACAACTAATGAGGAGGTATTGGGAGAGTGCTCAACATAGGTATGTCAAGTTGCAACAAATGTCATACAAAATTCCAAATGGTAGGCAAATTTTGATTTGGGGCTAAAGAAACCCCACCTTCCCCACCCCCAAAGACCATGACACTTTTATGAAATAATCTTTCACTCTATTGATTGTGAATGTATTCAATTGTATGTTTAATGATTTAATGACATGGTAAGTGTCTAGGTGTCTAGGTGGAAAATCATGTAAGAAATTCAACTTTTGGATTTTTGAAAAACATTTTGACCAAAAATTTCAAAAAAAATTCATAGTGCAAAAGTTTACACCAACACAATTGGTTGTTGGGAGTGGGGGGAAGGACTTCATTTGGGAGGAGTAAATTGCCTTTCTAGTCATAGAAAGATCATCCAAACTACATTGAAAAATAATTATCAAGTTTGTTACATATTTTTGTTTTTTTGGTATTCATATGTGTGCAAAGAGTAGCAAGAAAAGAAAAATTAAGGTTGAACTACTTTTGAAAGCTAATTTGTAGTTGGGAAAAGGTTGTAGGAAAGAAAGAGGTAGTTATGTAGGAGGTATGTTGGTTTCACATGGACAAACAAATCAATATGAATGATTGTCATTTTCATCCATGTGGTAAATTTCATGAACATGAATTTAGCATGTGATTTTCATCATTAGTTGGGATACCCACATGGTTTTTATGGGTGCATGGGATGATGGATTTAGATAATTAACCTCATGTCACATGCCATCTATGATTCAATAACCTTACATGTATTACTCAAATGTTGCACATGTGTGCAAGGTACTAATAATAAGTTTTTTTCTTAAATGAAAATGTATTATTGTAAAGCATACCCACCATGTATGTTGTTCACATTCCACAGAATTAGGTAGTAAATCATCTTTCATCATTTTTCCATGACATATAGTACATGTTTTTTTTTAGCCATGGAAATCTCATAATTCAATGCATAAAGATATGGGTGTCACAATTTGGTTATTAGACTCCCAATAACTAATGATTCAATAATCAATTATTTCCTTCACATAACCAATTGCATGCCAAGCAACCAACATGGTAATCATTAGTGATTCCAATCTCTTGTAAACTGAGCACATTCTTTTGAAATTGGGGGAGAGGCATCCTCTTTATCACCCTTTGTCAAGTCATCTTTTACTTGCATTTACTATGGTACATTTAGGGTATGCTAAGGTAGAACTGCCCATCACCAATTACTACCTTATCATTGAACATTTCTTTGAATCTTCTTCATTTGTGCTTCATTTTGAGTGATTTAAAAATATTATGGGAACGCCACCTCAAGCTCTAGAAATCATCTTTTAAGTGCAAAGGAAAAGGAGAAATGAAAAAATAACAAGAAGAAAAATAAGCTTTTCAACTCACCAAAAATGTTTTTTTTTTTCCCCTTCTCTTTGGACACCTCTTACTTTCAAAGCTTCTAACTTTTCTTTTGTTGTTCATTTTAAACAATTTAAAGTGCTATAGGAGAGCCATCTTCAGTTCTACAAATCATCTTTGAACTCTAATAGGAACAAAACAACATATAAAGAATTTTTTAGGTGTTTGGGAAGTAGTTTTGTAATGTTCTGTGATTTGGTTTTTTCAATTCTTGACCCCCTTTACTTTGGGTGCCTGTAACTTTTTCATTTTTAATCCGTTTTTGATTATTTTTAATGCTTAGATGGGCCAAGAGGAGGTGTTCAAATTTTGTTTGGACACCAAAAACAATGGAGCCCTCCCTTTGGATTTGGCCTACCCCGAATGCTTAAGTGTTCGTTTATTGGCCATTCTACCTTATTGCTTGAAACCTTAAGTTTGGTTCAAAGTTGTGAATGGTTTTTAATAAGTTTGTATTGGAAAGTGGAATTCACTATGAATCCATTAACATAACTTAGAACAAGTTGCATTTGAATTTAATAATAGTTTTAAAACATCATAAATGTGGTATCAATTGAATGTTAAATATTTGAAAATACTCATCATAAACATAAGATGTGCAATGATTATGAGGAAAGCCAAAAATACCATGTGAAATTTGTCAACTTTAGCACTTGGTTAAATATGAAGTCCTTTTGAATCTTTAAACATGCCCCAATATTATCAAATGTGTTATTGATTATCTTGTAATTAATTAACTTATGGACACAATTGGTCGTGTGCATTTTATATTGATTCATTTTAGGCATATATAACATTTCATACAAGTCCGTAACAGGTTTTTTTTAATTGTTCAAATGGACATGGTTGTTACTTTCTAGAATATCATTATTGTAATTTTTAAATATTAGACATTCATTGATGTAAAAAATTTCTTAAACTTAGGTTAGAATCTTTATCAAAAGACATTAATGTCATTTGATATGGTGGATGTAACTTGGAAATCTTAAAAGAAAAATCCACAAAGTCTACATGAATGAAAGTGCAAGTAGAATTTATTTTTTAATTCATTAAGAAAGAAATTTTGAAAGAAATTTCTTTTCTATTAAAAAAGGCTTTTGAAAATAAAGACCAATTTTAGCCTTTCAAAAGTTTATAACTACCATTTGGTTAAGGTTTTTTAATAAAATATTTCAATCCTAACTTTAATACATCATTCCTTAACACATATTTAATCATTCTAAAACCTTTGGAGTGGAATTCTATATATGAATCTAAAAAAATTCTTGACAATTCAATTAATCAACTAGTCCTTTTTTTGAATTTCAAAACTTCATTACTTACAATGAATTTATTTCAAAAAATAATTTTATAATTTTTTTCATAATTAAATTATTAATTCAAAATCAATTTTTGATCAACAAATTCAAATTTATGTTATTCATCCTAAGCATTTAAACACACTACACTTTGCAAAAACTACAAAAATGAGCCACTTTAATTTACATTCACCCAATTGCACATAGATTAAATCCACATTCAAATGCAAAGTTAATATAAGTTATAATTTGTGTTGGTAGTGAAATGTAATGCTTTGGGGTGCAAACATGGTCAAAGGAAGCAAGGGTGCCAAGGTAAAAATCTTTTTCAAAGGATTGCATGTGACATGTAGTAGTCCTATGCTGGTTTATAATCCTAAATTTTATATTTTTCATGCCTATTTCACAATTGTGTGTTATAGATAAACATTTTTTTATGACACCTTATCCTATATCATGTATAATATTATGCATTCATGCTTTTTACCACATAAAAATGAACAACTTTTGCTAAAGTCTTATTTGCAAAATTCATTATCTTTAGGGCCAAAAGCACATTGGAACCAAAATGTGGACAATTATTTTTGTTCTTTTAATCATCGATGTTAACATCCTTTCCAATTTTTAGAAGGAATGTTGCACATTTTTTAAGGAAAATAGATGTTTGAGAGAAAAGAAATTATCCACTTTGGAGGTTTGAGTGTTTTAAATGTGCACAAGGACTTTTGATTTCCATTAATTTTTTAATATTGAAACTTTGTAAGTAATAGAACTTATTCCAAAAAATATATTGACAATCAAACTATTGTGCCCCCCTTGTGAGTTTTCAAATATAAAAAAATATAATTGAAGAAAATTTCCACCCATTTACATGTTTCATTTGATTGAATTTTCACCCTTAAAATTTGGGAAAATTATTGAAAGTGATATTTTAAAACCAAAAAGATTATTGTAATTATTAACAATTTTAATCTCATCAACAAACATTTCTCTCAAGATTAACAAGAGTTGAATAGCCTTCTAATGTCATCTTATACCGAACTTCACTCCCCCATATTGTCCACCTTTTCTTAAAAGCCACAACCAATTTGTAATATTTCAATGACATGACATTCAATATTTATTTTGGAGTTTGGGTTGTAAGATCTATATCATTTTCATTGAAAGTCTTCCTATACATATTCCATAAATTTTCAAAAGATAATGAAATAATAAGAAATCCCTCAAGTAAATGACATTGGTTTTTGTACAATGTTTATTTTCCTTGTATTTAACAATTTTTTTGTTTTGAAGGCAATGATATTTTTTACTTGTGGATACATTTAATGAACTTGCAAAGATTGTTAATGAAGGATGATAGGAAATCAAAAAGAAATTGAACTCTAACAAAAAGGTTTCAAATGTCCATCATATTGCCCTCAACACAAATATGAAGCTTTGCTTCAATCACCTCCATAAACATGACGTCAATGGTGCAATCACAATGCTTTATAATAAAGTGCAATCGAATGGGAGTTTTTTTTATTTTTTTTAGAATTAAATGGATAATGGAATTTTTTTTAATATTACAAAGACCTTCACCAAAGTCTATCCAAAAAATGTCTAAATTGATAAATTATCCTAAAGAGGCCACAATAATTGCTCAAATGATTTTTGAAATAATGGCACAAATAGGACTTGGAGTTCCATAGAGTGCCAAAGATGAAATAAGTTTAGCAATTCACATTTCAATTCTTGTGTTTGATCAATCAAAAAATAAAACTTGTCTACCATATGTTATATAATTTTTTAGTTTTACATTCTCCAACTTGCAATTAAATGAATTTCACAATATGAATTTAAGATTGTTAAATCCAAACTAATCAATGATTAGACTATGAAAAAGTAAAGGAAAATGGTCATCCAAGTGCTACACATGTGTGTGTTTTTTTGCAAGAATTGTCATTACCTACCAAATAAGAATGCAAAGTAAAAACTATTTGAAATTTTTTACAAACTCTTTAAGAAGTAAGTATGTAACCTTTTGATCAATGATATCAATGTTTTTATTATATAGATGTGTTTAGAACAACTCCTATGATGGCTCAACATATGCCACAATGTCCCAACTTATTCACCCTATTGAAGGAGTTAACATACACATTGAATCTAGTTGTGTTTGCCCCATACATACTTAGCTAGTAAAACCTAAAATCATAGATGCATGTCTACTATCTTAGGAAAATAATATTTTTTTATAACATAGAAGGCAACAACAATACAAACAAATTAATCAATTAAAAATTAATTTCATTATGATTTTTGTTCTTAAATCTTCATCAAAGCCTTATTGAAAATTTTAAAATAACATCAAATTAATTTAAAAATTTACATCTCATTAAAAAAAATTAAATTTTGAATTAAAAAAATTAACATGTTTTATTTTAATCAATTTGCATACTTTTTCAAAGAAATTTTGAAGCTAATTATTTGGATGTTTATAAAAAAAAATTCATTTAAAAAATCAGTCATATGAATTTCTTTTTACATTTCATAGGGATATGAAGCCTTGTGATACAAAAAGGCAAGTGACAACCCCAAAAAAAAATTTGATCTAGAAGCATGATTAAATTAGTTACCCAACATTTATATTTTGAGGAGAAATCCAACAAGTAGATGAGTAGACTTCAAAACAACCCATCAATTGAATGGGTGCACCCAAAATCTACACATGCACATCCATTAATTTGGGGCAATAAAAATAATACTTTGAATTGCCCGATTATGTCCCAACATCAAGCCCAACAAAACTTAGTATCCATAATGCTTTCGAGCCCCAATAGTTCCCAAGCCTTTTGAGCATTTTCTACTTTTTTCAATGAAAGATTTGATGTGGAGCTCTTGTGTGAAACTTCGACAATAGTAGTTCCAAGGTTCAATGATGGATTTTTTGACGTAAGACTTGAGTGACCAGATACAACATTTTGAAGATGACAACATGCTTGAAAAATGGTATGTAGGTTTGATATATACTTGATCAATTGGGGAATGATTTTTTACAAAACCAAGCACAAAAAGTCATGGTGGTAATAGGCATAGAAGATCTCAAAATATAAATAGACAACTCAGTAGGTTGGGCATGTTAGAATTTGGTGTGATTATTTTCATGATAAGGCTATGTATGATCAATCCATCTTCAAGTGCTATTATTGAATGAGAAAAGTTTACTTTTCAAGACTATTTAAAAAGTAGTTGAGTACAACCCATTTTTTGAGCAAAAAAGAAATGCAAAACAAATTGTTGGGTTTGTTTCGAATTTAGTGCATTGTTGTTCAAAGAATGCTTACATATGGCATATTTGCTAATGCAACAAATGACTAATGATTACTAGGAGAGAGCACATGCCCCATGGAATGTATTAAACAATATGTGAAAGAAATTAGAGCTTGCTTCCAATCAACCTATTTGAGGTAGCCAACTTGAAACATTATCCTTTAGGCCATAATTAAAAAGTCAATATTATCGATATGGCGTGTGTTTTTTGGGTTTCCAAGATGTAATAATGATGTCAATCTACTTGATTGCTCACCTTTTATTACATTTTGCTTCAAAGTGAAAGCATGAGCATGTCATTCATGGTGAATAAAACAGTGTATCCATGCAATATTATCTTCTTGCATATACAATTTAAACAAAATAAATCTATTATGTTTAAACAATTCACAAGCTGTAAGATGAAAATAGGTCTTATCTTTCATGTCATCGATAAGTAGTCCACAAAAATGTGGAAAGGACTTTTGATATTTTGCAAATAAGATTTTGCATAATGCAAAATCCATGCATGCAATGGGACATGGAAGATATTGGTGACATTGGGTCCAACCATGTTAATAGGAGTTGTTAATGCCCCTTAAGTATGAAAGTCAATTAGTAAACTATGATCCAAAGCATATCCTAAGAATTTTCTACAAATAAAGACATGATCTTATGCTTTGGTGGTTCCTAATACTATGTTTAGACCTTTAGAAAACTCAAGTCAAAAACTCCTTCAATCCAAAAATCAATGTGAAGCCTAAGAGTCAACAACTAAACAAATGTAATGAATCGAAATTACCTAACAAATATTATGTTACTACCTTAATTGAAGATCAATGTTTGTCTAAATTTGTGCTTAATCATTTAAGTTAGTCAATTGTGTGTGGGTTGGGACTTGTGGAATTGGATGAATGTGGAAATTAAGACAATCTACTTTAAAGTTTTAAGAGCTTTACTTGATGTTGTAATTGTAGATATTCCCATGCATCTCTTTTGTGTATGATTCTAGAGGCATAATGAACAATTGAAAGGCAAATTGGTCAATTAAAAAAGAATTCGTTCTTGAGAGCTTAGTCATTGCCATATTAACAATTACATTAGCTTGAGCTTGACATGAACACTCCTATACTTTGCTTTCTTTTGCTCTTCCTTGGCTACTACCCCTATGGCCACTTCATGGGCTAACTTGCACTTGCAATGAAGATTTCTAGAGTAGTTATGTCATTGTCAACCTTTTGATCTATCTCTACCATGGTCAAAGGTGCTTTGTGTTTCATGGTCGGTGTATGTTTAGGTTCTTCCCCAAAATTCAATTTTCCTCACTTTGGAACATCTTTCAAAATTAGCTCGCAATGAATGAAACAAAATAATGTACATACAAGATGTTTTTTCTTGTATAAATTTAATGCATTTGAGTGAAAACACACTTAGTAGGACTATTTGAATTGTCATAGTCATAATTTTTTTAGATTGTAAATGAACTTAAATGTAAAACCATATTCAACATTAAGATTATCAATTTCATGTTTCAATAGACTTTAGTGAAAATCGTATATAAAAATATGAATGAATTCTAAGAGAATAGTGGACTCATAATGAACTTTTAAAATGATGACACTACATTTTTCAAATAGATAAATGAAAAATATCAATTTTTAAAAAATTACAATAATGCCATAATAAAGATTGAAAAATAGATTACCATCAACTGCAAAATTTAAGAAGAAGTTGCATGGAAATTTTCCCAATATATAAAAAAATTTGATTTCTAAAAGTATTAATGGCATGGTTTTTGTCATTTTTAATTTTTTATAGTCCATTTTACATTGAAATTAAATTCAAACTTTCACATCAATTTTTGATACAATCATATGTTTAGTGATATTTAAAAGATGGTCTACCAATACTTTTGATCAAAAGCATAAGGGATAATTTTAATAAGTATAATGATTATAGCTACAAGAATTTCAGCTAATGTGAGATGTGTAGTTTTCAAAATGTCAAAAGTGAATCAACTAACCATATTTTTATCTATTTTGATGCACAATTTAACTCCAAAGAAACATTGTTCTTGTTCAAACCTAACACTATAGAATAGGCACATGTGAACTTTGCAACATCATGCTTGATCACATGCCATTTTCAAATTTTTGTTGAAATGGCCCCAATTCATTTTCAAAATGCCAACGATTTCAGCCCATTTCTAGTAATTGAACCTTGTGAGATTGCTAAGAAACTCCAACACTATTCACTCTTTTCGTTGGAAGACAAGTTTTTTCCCTTTTGTGTTTTTGTTGCAATTGTCACAAGGTCTAACCTAATCAACCATGTAAATAAGAGCTAGCCTTGCCCCCTTATGTGATTACTTAAGCTGATTTTTTCCTAAAGGGGAACACTAATAAAAATAAAATAAAATACGTGAATAAAAATATAGGGTGCAATATATTGGTTGTTGGGTAAAAACATAAGTTAATTAGTTAAAAATAGGGTACATTTTATTCAAATAAATAATTTAATTATAATATAAAGTATGTAATAATTTGAAATAATAGATTATAATAAATATAAGGTGATTTTAATATGTATATATTTTAAAATTAAATAATAATAGGGTGATAAAAATAAGTTGGACAATTATCTTATACCCCCTAAAAATGATCATTTGACACATGCAGATCACAAACTTCACAATGAGTGTCCCCCCACCACCACCCCCCCCCCTTGGAATTTTTCTCAAAACATTTTTGAAATGTTCTGAATTTTTATTTTTAAAATTATTACAAATTATTTAAAATTATGCTAAGGTTTATAATTATTATTTTTTAAAATTACAAATCACTTTTTGCTTAAAAACATTGATTACAATGCTTTAAAAATGTTTGTGAATATTTTTTATTCATTAAATTTAATGTCATATTTATTCACAAGTTTTCATGATATATTATGGATGCCATTATATAAATAAATTCAAAAATTTCAACATCAAATTATCACTTAAAAATATGAAATATTAGTAATGGTTACAACTATGTTGGTACGTGTTAGCATGATTGCACTCATAGGGCCTGCAGTCACCATCATCATCATAGATTGTCTTGTGTTGAGTCAGATACAAAGCTCAGTATCCTAGGTTTGATATAGTGATATTGGGTGGCCATTGGACCCCTCTTTTGGCTCCTCAAAACCATAACCCAGCTGAGTCATTTACTCCGAGTAGTTAGAGTTGCTCTTATATAAAATCATATATATAGAGAGACTTTTCAATCATTATCCTTGGAGCACAAAGTTTAAATTTCTTCACACTAGAAAAAGGGTTGGAAAACATATTCTAACGAAACCATCTAAGAACTTTCTTGCCGACAAAAGTGAGATGAATTACCCTAAACATTTGAAAGTATGAAACTCTTGTAATTTAATTCTATTGCAATTTATGATACAACCTTTTTTGTTTCAAACTTTCAAGCGGGTCATGTTCACTTTACAAACCTTACCTTATAACCACCCAATGAGTTAGAAGACCTATATCAAATCATGGATAAAGATTGTGAAAACAATTCAACAAAATGATTGAGGATTGGAAATAGCCAAGGACTAATTGACACTCCCAAAGAAGGCTGAAAAACAAAACTTGTGAGGCCAAGATTGTGGAGGTCAATATTGTGAAGTGATCAAGTAAACTGTGAAATTCCTGCTTTGTACATTGTAACCTATTACTAAAATGAGCACATGCAAACCATGTACAGAAGAAGCTAGTACAATAAAAAAAGAATCGGAAAACACAAGAGACATGAAGTCCCAGATTGAGAGGCTGAGATTGCAAAAAAAAAAAGAGAACTACAAATTGCCAAAGGGTGCTAAATTCTGGATTTCAAAGCAAATTGATGGGTGTGCAAACTCTTTGGTCTATAATTGCCAGTCACCTGAAGATAATTTGTGTTTGCTGCACAATGTCTTTCATTCTTGTGGGTGTTAACAGTATTCTCAATGCTTTTTGCATCAGGAAATGTTTCTTTTTCCCCCACTTCAACTTTAGCATTTAGAGTTTCCTTGAATTTTGACAGAAACTTGGGAACTCTTGACCCATTGTCAAGACTTATGACAAAACATGAGTGACAGTATTTTGGGAGTTGACAATTTAAGGTAGTAGTTATTTTCTCTGTTATCTTATGTTTCAGATTAAGAGGCATTCACAACTGTAATGACTTTTCTGCAGCTGAGACGTTGAAGTCTTCTCTATACTATCAAGTTTTGCCTGTACTTATTTGCATGTGGATTGGTGTGGTCCACTAGTGGTCCCAGGCTGCTTCATGTACTGTATGGCTCACCAGGTTATGGCAGTTGTGGTGAAAACCCACTTCTGCGAGAGAACTAATGGCCGACCAAGGCATGTCTATCTAGTGTACTTTTACCCCCACAATAGTGAGAGTATATTTCATTTCAAGGAGTATTCTTACACTTTTGTAAAATTTCCCCTATTTACACTGCAAGTTTGTAAAGGCATGCAGGTTTCTCTCAGCCACTGAGTTTATATCTGTCTTGTTTGATCTTGTATATTGGCCTCTTTGTTTTCAATGGGCAAGGCCCTCAGAAGAGGGCATCACCAGAATTGGGTTTTCACACTTCGCTATTGCCTCATGGAGTTCCTTAATCTGGTTACGGCCCTCATCTTAGAGCCTTACCCTACACATTACCATAGGCAGCAATGATAATTTCATGAAGGCAAAAGCAAAGTGTACAAATTTCATTGTGGCTAAATGGAATTAAGACAGCTCAAGAAAGCCTGAGCAGACAATAATTCCTGCATCAAAACAATGGGAAGAAATCAAATGCAACACAATGAATGAAATGATATTATTTACTATATATTCATACATAATGTTTCTATAATCATTTTTCCACATCCCCCCATTCAGGTACCATTAGACTATGTTGTATCTGAAGGTACCAACATATTTTCCTCTGTTTCTCACTGATATATGGCAGTAGTGGGACATTGTAACATGTATCTGATAGACCATATAGTCTTTCTAGATCCAGAGATTTGAACCATTTAAGACTGCTTGCCTATAGACTCTGACCTAGTTTAGATAACTTATTATCCATGGTGACTTTCTGTGTTGTATTCACTTACAGAACTATTTGAGGATTCAGTTGTGCTTCACAAAATTTGTGAATCATGCCTGCCAAATTCTTGCTCCTTTGTGGTGGGTGTGAATCCCAGACATGCCCCAAAAATGGTTTGTCTTAGCTGAGAAAGTGTGAATGGCTTTATGCCTGAATTGTGGGGTGACACAGCAGATCTGACAAAGAGGCAAACATAAATTTATGTCAATTTTCACATAAGCAAATGTGGTGTCTCCATGACCTAAGAACTAGTAGCACAAGGTCAATATTATCATGAACCTAAACACAAGGAGAGATCATGAGGCATAGGAGGAGGGTTCTTACACCTACTCTTTAAGAGTGGAAGGGATTTATGCCGTCAAGTGTGTGTAAGATCCCCACAATTAGGTGTAAGATCCCAGCTCCTCTTTCCAGGAGGGATATTCACAGATATGAGGTGCTATCCAAAATACACTAGGAAATTTTGCAGAGTGCTTTACATAGTCTTTGACATTGAAACAGGTTTTTACACAGAGAAAATCTACATTGGAAAGTTGAGAGACATACATACATTTTGAAGAACCACAGGTAACTTGAAAGCATTCCTAAACCTTTGACATGCTAATGAATTTCAGATCATATCAAACGAGAGCCCTTCTGTGATAATTTCTCACTGTCTCTGTAGAGATGATCACAAGTTGTGAGTAGTACTCCACAATGCTCTCTTTTGTATCCTCTGTAAGAATGCTGTGTTTACTTCAATTTTTCTTGTGTTTTCATTTGCAAAGGCTATACCATAAGCTGGTCCTTGAACATAGCATGCTACACATGTTCTAGCAATCATCTCTAATTGTAAAGAATGTGTATTTCATGGGTACCTTACCATCAGTAAAGTTTCTGCCTGAAAGGATGGTACCTTGTGAATAAGGTTCCTCAAATTTCTTGTTTATTAGGTGCCTCCTCTCCTCTCAAATGAATCACAACTATCCATTATCAAAAAAATTACTGGTTCTTTATGCTGGGTAAGGACCTTGAACAGGGCTGTTCTCAGAATTTGGGTCACGCACTCAGCTCCCACCTGGCTCAGAATGCTCATTCCCAGAACATCCCCATTCTTCATCCTTACAATGTATGTGGAAGGCACATTACCCTCAGTGAAGATTCTGCCTCAAGGTTCCTCATTTTTTAGGAACCTTACGCATAATGTGCCTCCTCTCCTCCGAAATTCAATCAGCACAGCTGTCCATTTTGAAGTCTACTTCTACAGGTCTTTCACTGGACAAGGACCTCAAACAGGGGCGTGGTCCTGTGCCCAACTTGTGCCTTGTGCTGGGCCCTTATTCCCAGAATGGCCCTATTCTGGTCCTTACCCTAGACATTCAATTGTTGCAAATGGCTGCACATAATATGGTCACTGCATCATCTTGTATCTGACGTTGCACTTTAAATTGCAAATTTTCAGGAGTCTAGAGACTCTCGTAAGTTCTAAACAAAATTTCCAGTGAGAAGCAAATTCTTACAATTCAGGATGGAGCAGGAGAGGTATAGTCATTTAGAACTATAATTGGTGTGATGTTCCAAACCAGGAAATCAATTAATGGATTCACCAAAATGTAAGTATCACTTTCAAACCAGAACATCTAGTTTCTCAGGTGGGTCCTCTTCTTGAAATTTCTTTGTCTTGGAATTGAGCTTTGCAATTTGTCAAAAAGTTATTCAAATCTTTTTCCATGCACGTTTTCAAAACCAAAACTGAATCTTCCATTCTTGAAAGATCCCAATTTGATGAGGAAAGGACCTTCCACTTTTGCAAGGTTCCTAAAATTTGGAAAGTTCTTCAGTTAAGGTAAGGAACAGTTTTCAGCTCTTCCTCAATTTTCAAGGCCAGGAAGATTTTTCAAGCTCTTCCTCAAACTTCAAGGTAAGCAACAATTTTCTAGCTCTTCAGTTTTGACTCTCATTCTGGGGCTATGACCCTCGGGTGGGTCCTCAAACCCAGGAAGAGCCGCAAAATTGTTCCTTACCCTACACAACAGAAACAACATCAAAACAAAGTCAGGGAAAAACAACATGGGATCTGAAACCATGATTTGGTAAGGAGGACTACGGAGCTGGAGTTTCAGACCGAATTGAGGATGAAGTCGTCTTGTGTTTTAGTGGAACTCGATGGCCGAAGAAGAAGAAGAAGCTGCTACCCAATCTTGCATCTGATCTCTTGCTCTCCAGCTTCAAGCTTGCAGTTGCCGAGACTTGACGAACTTTTTTCTTCAGATTCATAGAGCTTTTGTCAAGTCCAGTCTGAGGAACACTAGATTGGAGAGTCTCCTCTGATCCGGTAAGTACAGAAATCATGTCTTGTCGATCCATGGAATGTTTCCTTTCACTGACGCTCGTCTCCTCCGAGAGTTGTGGCAAGACAATGTCCTTGAATTCAGCTTCTAAGATCAAGGACTGGTCGGTTGAAGCAGATGAGACGTTACTACCCTTGAACCCCTGATCATGATTCTTGAAGAGATGAGCACGGAGCGTCAGGAATCTGATCAGGGAAGGATTAGCGGAGCTACATTTTCTGCGAGGTGCACGCGATAATTTCGGCGATTTTGCCCAAGATGTGGAAGAACTGGAATTTTCCTCTGTGCTGCATATTGACAAATATTCCGATGTCTGCAACATGCCATTGTGCATAATCAGGTTCTGGAGTCGAGGTGGAGCTGGGAGACCATGTCTAAGTCGATCTCCAGATTCAGCTTGGATGGCTTGTAGACGTCCTCCTGCTCGATACTCGAAGGAATTATTCTGTGGCGCGGGTTGAACTCTATCATTCCCCTGAGCCTCCTCCTCATCTTCCCGAGCTCGTTCCGGAAAGCTCAATACTTGGTCACGTTTCGGAGTTCCGGGAATTTCTTCCCAGATAAAGGGAATTGCAGCTAGAACCTCACCAAGGAAGAAGCTCGATTCCTGCATGAAGAATTCTTCTTCTTCTTGCGGGAAGCTGCTACAACAAGCTGCTGGTCGTGGAGGACTGGATGGAGCAGTGGCAAAAGGAGTGGAGAATGTGGCATTTTCATCCTGGCCGCTGCTCTCCACGCGGTAGCAGTGACAGCCGTGCGCGGGAGGCTTTTTGGGCGAACTCAGCAACGACAACGAATCCATGAAACAGCCAAATCAAACACTCTGCCGCTCTCTTTCTTCCCCTCTTGTATTGTGCACATGAAGGTGTACACCTTCGTTTTCGCTGGAGACCACGGCGCAATCCCTTACGCCCGCTGCGCCGGCGAAGGTTGAAAATCGAAAATCCTACTTCGACCTCCAACGCCTCCTCCGTCCTGCCCGAAGTTCTCCCCCTTACCACCCGTTACTTTTTCCTCCTCCTTCCTCCCACCCGTTTTAATACCCTGCTTATTCCGCAAATAACCTAAAAATTGAAAAATAAAAAAATGACACACTTTAATTAATTCTTAAGTAAACTTCAAGCGTGTCATTTTGTTACTTTTCAAATTTTAATTAAGAAATTCATTGAAGCTTAAGAATTCTTCAATTAACTTCTTAATCTTTTTCAACTAATTGTTTTTATTCTTCTTTATTTTGTTTTCACTTTATCTTTTAGATCTCATTCATCACCATAGTTTTCTCTAGCTCAATGATTTGCAAACACAACCAAATGAATGGCCTTTTCCAAATGGGTTGCTCCCACACTTCTATTCATTATGGTATTGGGATGGCAATATGAGTCTCTTGGTTTTGTCAAGAGTGCTTTCAATATCGTACTTGTGATATTGTGGCAAATGAACACAATAGCAATACTAGCCTATGCCCAAGAATATAAACCTTCAAAAGCCAATCATGTCCTACAACTTGGAAATTTTTGTTAACAGCCTTGGCTTACAAAATGCAGTGGTAATTGCAAAACTTTAGGGGCACATCAAAACATTTGATTACTCCATGAATTTTTTCGCATGCAGAGGTTTCATTATTCCCTTCAGGTTAATCCACTAAAAATATTAGTTGACTTTTCTTAATTGGTTCTTTGAAAACCAATAGAAGATGTTTAAACCAATGTTAGATGTAACCTTTTCTTTTTCAAGAGAAATTTTGCCAATGTGCCATCTAAAAAGTTGCCTTGTGACAACCCTCATAAAAACAAATTCTCAATTGTTGATTTCACCAAGATCTTAGCCATTGATGTTAGGGTTTATCACACTTTGGACGTGAGAGGAAAATGATTTGCTATCATGGATGTTAATGCCATGGGGTTCATTCCTTTGAATCTTCATTCATTACTTGTATTGACTTTATTCTTAATTCTTAGTTTTTAATTTAATTTCAATTCATTTTTAAGTAATTTTTAGTTAAGTTTAAGTTCACTTCTAATTCATTTTTAATTAAGTCTTAATTCATTTTTAGTTAACTCTCAACTCATTTCTAATTAACTCGTAGTTCACTTTTAGTTAATTTTTAATTAACTCTCAATTAACTTTCAATTAAATTTTAATTAACTCATAGTTGATTTTTAGTTAGGAAGGTTCTAAAAAAAGATTTTTTGCTTGATGCACAAATAAAAACCTCCTTAGAAGCTTCAATAAGTTAGGTCCCCAAAAGGGTATAAATAGAAGTAAAATCCTTCATTTCCTTTAGTTTGTTCAACACGAATCTTAAACACAATCTTACACCATAACCTTATCATGTTTTTTTCATGTTCATATTTGCATATGTTAGCATAATAAAGATTTATTTTCACGTTTGTCGTAGACATCTTATGTTTTTATTCTTAATTGTTGTGTTTTAATTTTTGAATCACATAATCTTTGTTTTGTTCCTTGTTTTGAAAGTTAGACTTAAACCTTTCCGTTAGCTTTTGTTCTTGTGGTTATTTGTGTCCTTAACACTTGCCACCAAAGGCTCCTCCTCCCATTCTCAATTCACTCAATTACAAGTGCAGACATAGCACCATCACCTCTTCGCATACATTTCGTCACCATGTTTTGTCGAAGTTTCCTTTAGAAAAAATTAATGTCATTATTTTGCATCAAATCCTTGTGACAATGTCACCATGTCTTCTTACTTTGATAGTCATTTAGATCCTCACCTTTAGCCTTAATCACAATAAATTTTTGTTGGAACTTGAAACTACAAAATGCTTGAAGCTTGAATTCACAAACTTCCATTACAACTTGAAGCACATTGTGTTTTAAGGTTAGGTTTGTTGTTGCATTTTAAAAAGGCTAGAGCATTTTGGGTGGGAGTTTTGTTATAGTTTGATCAGCATTCATTATAGTTCAATGGAGGTGCATCTTGGGTTATAAAATCTGTTGCAATTACAAATGTTTCTAAAGTTCGAACCTCAAATATAACTATGGCATTTGCTACCATGGAGCTTGCAAGGAAATTTTCTTTTTCTCTACATTTCAAGGTCACTATAAATTACATTGTTGCTCATCTTGTTTGTGGCAAAAATTCTAGGATTTGTTTTGGTCAATGCACAATGGGACCTCCACAACTTCTGATAGGGTTCAAATACAAGTTTTTTTTTTTGGTGTGCCAAATGCTTTTGATGTTGTTTTATTGAATCAGGTTGGTCCTATTGTTGTATGTATTGCATTTTATTACTCTATTGTCGATGGTGATGGTCTAGTCAACATAGAGGTTATTGCTCATGATGTGTGTCCCATAGATGTATTATTAAGTTTAGAGCCATTGGTTGATGTTAGCCCAATTGAAAAGTTGATGAGAAAAAAAGGGGTATGGAAATCATAAATAATTCGAGTGTTTCTAAATAATTAAGCAACAAAGCTTCCATGGGTGGAGCTTATTGTTAGTCCTAATGGGAATGTGCATATGGTTAGGTTTGGGGTGTGTTCACAAATCAAAGGGAGGGAAAATCTCTTGGTTTGCAAGGTTAATAACTTCCCAAAGCATGCTAGGAGGTGAAAATGTAAGAAAGTTGAACCTAATTGTGCTATTGGTTAGTACTTCATGTTTATAGAGTTGCAACATGCCAAGAATGAGTGAATCCTTCTAGACACAATGGTGAATTTGTTAGATGGAGGGGATGTGGTGGAAACAAAATGGAAATTTTTGCAATTTGTTGTTTTTTGTCTTTTGAAATAAGGTCAGCCACGCATTGACTTTAAAGCTATCACGTTGTTGTTTTTGTTCCTGAATGTGAAACACATTCCAAAAAAACATTAGAGCAACACAACAGGATGGGACATTGTAAAAGCTATGCATCGCATTGCCTTCACTGCAATTAAAGATGTTATTCATGTAACAAACTACATCGTTATTACTTGTGATAAGGTAACGACGATCAACAACCAATCTTGGGTTAATATTCATGCTTACCTTGTCAACAAATTCAAACACATCCCAATCTTACTGAATATGGAAAGTTAATGGTACCACATTTGATAATTTGACTAATGTCATCTTCAATTCTTGTTAGTCTATGGAGGCCTAAATAAGGTGGAGGTTAGCAAAAAGTTGATTTCTATTGGTTCTGACAGTGTGACTATCTTTATAGGTGTGCATATTGGGGTGACCACATAGATATGCGAAAAGGTAGCTCCTTTCATGCTTGATGTCCATTATGTTGCACATCGAATTAATATGGTTATGCAAACTTTGTCCAACCAGCCCCTAGTGCAAAAACTTAAAAGGCTTTTGCAATCCATTTACACCTACATTTATTTTTCACCCAAGAGGCACCTTGAGTAATGCAAGCTTGTTATTTTGTTGGAAACAAAGGGGAACAAGGTATTGCAAAATGTGAAGACAAGGTGGATTTCAATGTTGTCTCCTACCAAGAAGGCCCTTAAGGAGTACGAATCTATGGTTGTCAGGATGGACAATGATCTCCATGTCATCCTAGTTGCCAAGACTACTTTTGAGTTCTTATGTGATGTTCAAGTTATCATTGGCCTCATTTACATCATGCCCATGTTGTAAGAAGTCCATGTGTTCATCAAGTTTACTAAAGCTACAATAATTTTGTTTATGATTTTGTTGGAGCAGTTGGTTGTTAATAGCTCAGTGGACTAATCCAACTACTAACATTCAATGTGCCATTTTTTTCTTTCAAGGTTAGGAGTACTAGATCCATTGCACGTGCCTAAACACTAGTGTTTTTGGCATTTGCACCTATGACCAATGGTATGTTATTGCTAAAATAATAAGCAAAAATGTTCAATTGTAAATATTGGCCCCATTGATGAATTTGCAAGAAAGTTTTTTAACCAAAAGTTAATAAATGTTATTAAGATTATATATCCTTAATATTGGTTGAATTCAGTGTAGCAACCTCATTCCTTGCCCATCTAGCCTTGTGGAAGGCATAATACTAATTTGAGAAGGAGTATGGTGATGAGGGCTTGAAGGTTCTTGTTCTACTATATGAACAGAAGCTAAACATGGGAGCTTCCCTTTCCAAGGTGATTATGTAAGCAAACAATAAGATGATTTTGGGGCCTCCTTTGACATGCAATCATGTCACCAAGATGTGGTCCAATTTGTCCGCCCATGTTGTTATAAAACACATATTGTCCAAAGATTTCAAATTGGTGGAGATTTCCATCATCATGGTACTAGGTAACATGGAAAACAAATATTGCTTCTCAACCTTGTTTTTTACAAAATCTAAGTTCAAAAAAAGATTGACCAATCCCCTTGATTTGGTTGTTAGGATGTTTGCTAAAGATCACTAATCCATGGAAGTTTTTCCATTTGGAGATGTGGTTATGGATTAGCAAAATAGGAAGTAGATGTATGTGGTGGATGTTTAAGGTCTTTTGAAGATTTAAGTTTCTAATACTAGGTGGGATTTGTTGTGACATGCCCCCAAGCTCCTCGATAGATTCAAAGGTGAGTCTGAAGTGAAAACAATAAAAGAGCAAGAAGTTGGGGCATGTTCTTTGGCTCGTAGCACTTTGGGGGTAGAAGGGCATGTTGGAACTCCGGGATGGGATTAGGAAGAATGACAAGCAACTAATCACTCACACAGACCTGCACAAAACCAAACAACAAATTGGTTACTGCATAATTGGAACATTCTTGGTGCTGGGACGAACCACGAGCAAACTCGAACTCACAAGACTTACCATGGCCCGGACTTGGGGGAAGCCACCACCTTCCCCCTTATAGTATACTTTGTGCCTCTCCACGAGGCTCACATCCAAATGGCATTTTGTCTTGAGACTCCCAAATGGGAGTCTTGAAATTCCCAAAGTTAGGACTCCCATGACTTTGGGGCCTCATAACTTTGTGTGCAGACCTCCAATTGAAATGAAGTCTAAAGCAAAGTTGTAGTCGCCATTGGGAGATTTCTAACGGTATGTCGCACATCACCTGCACGCAAGGAAATCGGGTCGATTCTCGACTTTTAGTGGTCAGGGGTCAAATTGTCAATTTGACTCTTGGACTTTCTTTTGGCCATAACTTGTGTTTTAGATGTCCAAATGGGTCATGCGAGTTCATTTTAGACATCTAAGTTTCAATAGCTTTCCAATGATATAATGAACGTTTCAATCCAATGGGTTTTAACCCCTACGATTTCGCTCCTTGAAGATTTGGGAGTCCATCAGGACTCCAATTCCCCAAGTGGGAGCTCACTTGGGAGTGTGAGGGCTCATTCTTTCACACTTTCCTGCACTCCTAGGAGTATAAGATGTCCCTCCCAGGCCTCCCCCTTGTCTCGCACTTTTGCAAGCCTTTGCCTTGGTCGCAAGTCCAAGGTTAAGGTTGCAACATGTTGCACCTTGTTTTGAACATGAGTTATCACTTATATGTAGGTAAATATGCAAGCAATGCAACCAAGGTTTTTTTATTATTGTTGCTATTAATATGAAAGTTACATTTTCTTGGATCCTTCATGTGTGTTTTGTCTAATTTGGATTCTGAATGTGTTTTTTGTACTTCAAAGTGTTGTAAATGCTTTCATTTATGTATTTCCTTGTTATAATGTTGTAATATGTGTGTTTGGCATTTAATATGCATGTTGTTTTTGGTTCTTTCTTGGATTAATGTGGGAGTGTAGGTAAGGTTTTCAAGTTTGTTATTTGTATAGATCTAACCTAGGCTATAATGGGTAGGATCTTAAAAGGTTGGGGTTCAATGCACCCTTGGATTTTGTTTGTAAGTTTGAAGGTGTTGTTTACGACATTTTAGGGTACAAATATCATCAACTAAAAATTGTTGCATCACCACATATTGTATAGAAATTTGGACATGTTTGCCAATTCACTTACATAGATGTAGAATGGATTGCCAACTTTTTTACAAGAGAAAAATCCATGTAACCCATTTACCATACATGCCAATTTTTTATATTGCCATTTTATGCTACCCAATTTTATTTTTTTCATGCTAGAATCCTAGCTCAAAATGATGCAACATGCCAACTATTCCTATGAAAAAATCACATTGGTTGCCAATAGTGCCTCCTCCACCCAATATGTGTAGCCAACTTGTAAACACCAAGAAATTGAAAAACAAAACCCCCACTGGATGGTTTTTTTATTTTTCAAAGAATCGTTAATTCCAAATATTTTCAAACCTTTCAAAAGGGAACTAGATTTCATGAAAAAATTGATGGTTCTTCCTTGGTTTTGACTTTTAACATTTTTTCCAGTTTAGAACCAGAGGCAGATAACATGAATATTTATTTTTTGGGTTAGAGCTAGGGAGGGGGGAGGGGAGTGTTTTATAATTTGACCTTTGCTGATTATATGCATATATAACTTGTCAAAGATCCAACAAATAACCAACATCGGATTATAGAACTGCCCACATTGGTTTAAATGTGTAAATAATAAATTTAGCATAACTTTAAACATGGATGTCAAAACCTAACATTCACCTTGATTGGGTGTAGTCATGAAGGTTTTGTCAACATTAGGTTGTAATATAGAAACTAGTGTTGGACCTATATCATCATTTTGACATACCAGTCTAGTCCCTAATATATAGGTCTTTCCAAAAATCATATACCAACCTAGTATTGGTACAAGGGCATTTTTCAAATCCAGATACCCAGTTGATATTTATATTTCAAATATTTGTTTGCATGTTGCAAAGGTATCAATATTAATGTGGAAAATATGATACCAGTTGTTTATAGGCTTTCGACCCTAGTATCAATATAAGGAGTTTCATGTACTTCAATTTTTGCATAACCAAAACATGAAAAAGAAAAAAAATGTGTTCACACAAATGAACATCTAAATATAGATATAAAACATGATACAAGAGGTTCAAAAAGAAGGTTCAACAAGTTATCAAATCTCAAATTCAACACAAAATTGTGTTTGTGGAAGTTCTCTCACTAATCACCAATAACACAAAAAAATCAACTAGCCAAAAACAAAAAATGTGTTCACAAATGCACATTAAATTGAAATTTTAAAATGGATACATCTAAAGCATGACATAACAAGTCCAAAATCTAGAAAGAGGGTTTAGCAAACTCTCAAAAGTCAAATCTCAAAATTGAACAAAAATTGTTGGTGGAAACTAGACGTTTAATCAATAAAAGCCAAAAAAATCAATTGAATTTCTAATTTGACTACAACAATGCTACCCATTACACAATGTCTAATATCCAGTGGTTGCAACATAATACTCATGGCACATTATTCTGAGCTATCAAAGGACCTAGCATCTTCAAACTCCTTTTCAAAATTATCCAACATCTTGTCTTTAATTTTTTTTTAAAAAATCATCCACATGGCAATAAGAGAAGAGTAATTGGTCCTCGCATCACTTGGCCAATTTTCAAAATCATAACCAACTTGTCAAGATTCTACATACCTAACTGACACTAACGCAAACTAGTCAATATTTTTGCAATGATAAAAATCCACTTGGTTTCAATTTAGAACCTAGGATACCCAAAAACTAACGAGCAAGAAATGAAACATTAGGAAATTTTTTTGCATGATCTTTCCACCATTGCAAAGGCAATTATATGTCGTTTTTACTCCCAAGCAAGTGGCGATACAAAGACAATTCTAATTTCACCAAAAATAAACTAACTTTTTCTGTAGAAGCTACAATTCCCCATTTAAGGAGTCATCAGAAATGGCTATTAAAGGAGGAAGGTTCTTTACATTCCCAAGGTTCAAATGTTTAGAAACCACCACTAAAAGTGGCAGCAAAACTTGTTGGTCATATTCTTTCACAATTGTGGCAATTGTATCCCTGCTTACACTCCTTGATAGACTACAACCCCTTAAACCTTGGATCAAGTTGAAAAGCACACATATTATGTGTTGCAGCACCATTGAAGGTCACAACAAAAGCCAAAAAAGGCTCCAACACATTGATCACATCAAGTGCCATTCTATCATACAAAATCTCCAACTTTGCATCAAATTTTCCACACATTAAAGGTGAGTTTAGTGATGCATGAGTTTGATCTCCTTATGCATTTTACTACAAATTGAAAATGCAGAAAACAAAGCATTTGAAAGTAGCCAATACCTTTTGGTTTGATTCAAAATGCATTGTTCCACCACAGGCCTCGAAGTGTCTATCATTGTTTTGGTTATTGCCCATGTTGAACCTAATGGCACTTTGTTTTGCAACTTGGTGGTTTGTTAGCTATAGCAAAGGTTTATGGCAAACAACATCTTCCAAGGTTTCTTGAAAAAGAAAAACTTTGGAAGCAAATTGAATTTTCATCAAGGTTTTTAGTTTTTGAGGTTTCAAGCTAACTTTTTTACATGCAAGTTCCCATTCTTGCCTACTTTTGCCCAACTTCTTTGTCCAAGTAATGGTTTTTTGCAATGCATTTTAAGCTTCTACCACACTCACTTCCTTCATCCCAACACCAAGTTTAGTATCATTAATGGCATGTTGGCATGCCTTAAACATCACGTGGCCAAAATGTACCATTGAATGGTGAAGGCAACTATAGCAATTCACAAGATATAACACTTGTTAATGCAGAAGCAAGCATGTTTAGGTTTGTGCTTTTGTTTTTAACATAAGCAATCACCTTGTTTATGAATTGATATGTAATCAAAGGAAATTAAGGTTGTTCTAGAGGTGTCTAAAGTTTCAAACATGCCTATTGTAACATGGTGAAATACCCAATCATCATCAATGAAATCGATGGCAAGATCAAATGTATCAAATTTAGTTTTGGACATCCAAAGATCGAATGTAGCAATGGTCATAACACATTCTACAATTGTTGGGAGCACATGCATTTCCATCACCTTAAACAACATAGCTAGAATATACTCTCAAAAGACATGACAAGATGCCGTAACCAAAACTTTTCAATTGTAAACAATGGCAGGTACCCCTTTGTAATCAACAAAACCAGATCTTCAATAAACTTTTGTTGACTTAAATCATTTGGTTTGAAGGGGTTCAAGCTAGAAAAAAATCAATGATGCAATTGGGAAGCACTATTTTCCTCTTTTTCCTTTTCTACCGACCCCCATCAACACTTTCATTAGCAAGTTTTTTCTATCGATTCATAATAACCCCATGCTCATTATCAACATGTTTTTTCATACTTGTGATGCCATGTGTAGGATTGTAAAAAAGAATATCTTTCTTCGATCATGTTGTGCTACTATTATTAAAAGTTAAAGCCATGGGGTGGCACAATATGCACCTCATGCTCTAAGTGAGATGGCTATGGACTTTTGCAGCAAGATTGTTGAGCACAAAAAATACCCATATAGGAGAAATTTGATTATGGCAATGCCACAATTGTTGGTTCTTTTGCAACTCAACAAACAACACCTGTTCCTTTTCAATTTTGACCCCTTCAATTGCAACAACATGATGCACCAATGTGTTGGTGATGTTGGTGACATTAATGAACTGCACTGAGTCTCCATGAACCTCTCCATGATGGGCTTCACAATTAGAAAGGTTGTGAATAACAAAATCCATGGAAAAGAAAACCAACCAAAAAAAATGTTTGAATCACAATGGATAAGATATGCAAAGCTTCACCTTAGCACCTAAAAACTCATAAAAGGTTAGGATTCAAGATGATTTACCACACTTTAGCACGTTCAAAAGTGTGACAATGAAGTTGTAAATAATGTTACTAATGCCACCAATCCTTTGGGTGTGTGCACTTTAATTGAAAGCTACCATTTCTTCACCATCATGAGTCTAAAGTATGAAAAGAATGCACAAATTAAAACCTTAAACCTCTTGGCTTATGAAGCCCAAATAGATACCTATTGAACTACCTTTAAGCATAATGCACTATGCACACTAGTATGTGCATTGAAACCATAAGTTGATATTAGTCGAATTAGGTGTAAACAAAATAACATCAACCACACCTACCTACTTTTTGACTACTTTTGTGACTATTTTTGAAAAATATTCTTGAAATATTCTTGAATAAAAATTCAAAAAAATCTCTTAATTTTAAAAAAAAATTCATATAATTTTATTAAGGTTTATGTTAAAAGTTTTGGTAAAAAATGTCATTTTCAAAAAAATTCAAATCCATTTACAAGTCCTTTTACTGTTTAAAAATAAGCATTACAATACTTAATGAATGCTTTTGTTATTTTTTTACTCATTGGATTAAATTCAAATTAATTCTCATGCTCCTATTGTATATTAAAAATACAACTATATGAACAAATCTTACAATTTCAACATCAAATTAAATTATAACTTTAAAACATGAAAAAACCAAGCAAACATTACACTTGCTATGTTACGTGTTATTGTGACTACACCTAATTATCTCCTAATTAATATGCACATTTATATGTGCATTAGTATTAAGAACTTGATATTAGATTGGTTATGTTTTTAATCGGGTTTTAAAAAAATGAAATGGGGCCTATACTAATATCAAATTGATACCAACCGATTTGATACCAAGTAGGTTTAGTTTATAATACCAATGATGATACCAATATTGATACCCGGGTTCAACCTATATACCATCCAACACTAATAGAAACCTTAAGATTCCAAACAACCAACCTAAAGACAACGTCAGGAATTTCAAATGGTAGGCTCATGGTAGGCTCGATGAAGGTTTAAGGCAAGGCAAAGTTTATAAAATGGCTTTGTAAAACCCCTAGATCAGTCAATTCTTTAAGAAATCTGTTTTACAATATGCACATGATTTATCTTCAAAAATGTCCAAATTCTGAAATTTTGAATTTCCCTATTTTGTTATATATCCTTTCATCGACATATTTTTGTCCTTTGAATAAAATGAAGATTTCTATTTCATTTCTGAAAAAAAAAGAAAGACAATAATTTCTCTACATATAAATATTAGCATCAGTTATTATATACGGTATGAATTGAAAGTTAATAAACATAAAATAATGAGTAAAAAACAATCCCCTTTCCTAATAATGAATTTTAGTGAAGTTTAACCTTAATCCACCTTTTTAGGTCTAAGTTCTTCTACATGGTTAATTCGATGACCCAATTGTTGCAATTGCACATGTCCTCTTCACTTTATTTACTTAAAGTAAAAATTTTAACCAACTTTTCTTATTGTGCATTTGTTGTTGTTAATGATGTTTCCAAGTTTTCAGAAAAGGTTCCAAAGACTCACATTGATATCCTCAATAAATCCAAGTTTATCCCCAGGATTATGCTTGAGTTTTTTTTGGGTGCATATTCAACAAATAGTTTTGAAACTATTCACATTTTAGTATCCCAAAAGAAACTGCAATTTTTTTTCCAAAAGTGTTCCATATGTGGTTCCCTAAGTTCCAACTAATTCATCCAAAATCTCACATCAAATGCCCAAAAAATTAAGTGGATTAGTGGCCACATGCAAATTATATTTTCTAATCATATGGAATGGTCCTATGGCATTTCAAGCAAAGGCACTATGTTTATTGAAGTGACATTCTGGCCCAAAACTTTTGGAACAAAATAATAATATCAATATTACATGATCCTTCATCAGTCCTATTGTTTTTCAGTCACTAATGAGTAGTTAGGTAGTGAGTGATCATGCCATTTTGTTTACAATCAATTGTGGTTGCTCTTGCTTACTCATAGTGGTTATAGTGTCAATGTTGATTCAGACACCCTACTCCAATATCCTTGTTTTCTTTGTTCTTAGGTTGGTGAAGGTTGATCATGTCCTTGTGGTGTCCAACCATACAATCATGTCACTTTCACTCAATTTTTGTGTGTTGAATACATCCGGCAATATTTCTTTACACAATTTCAAAAAAAGAAAAGAAAAAAAGAACCTTGGTATCCATATTAGTTCTTAAATCAACTAAATCTATGTTTTGCCTTTTTTTGGCATATCAAACAAACTATAAATAAAGGAGATACCATGTTGGGACCTTAGGAGCTTTTAACTGAAAGCCCCTTGAGGGAAGTGATTGTGAGTTTGGAGGTGGGAAGGAGGGACTTGAAGGCTTGGAATTCTTGGTGCCTTGGAACTTCTAAAAGAAAACGAAAAGAGTATGTTCATGATGCCTTCTCATGGGAACAATCACCCATAATTGGATACATTTGTTTTGCAAACCTTATAATCCGTTCCTCGGATTTTGCTTTCAAAGCTTATAAATACTTTATCTAGCTAATCTATATCTGCAAGAAGGTAGTAACAATACTTTTTTTAAAAAAATTAGGTGGTGAATTTTTTCCATTTGGCAAAATAGTTTTTCAAAAAACAATTATGTTGAATATTTCCTTTTTAAAAAAATCATATTTTTACACATTGTTCAAGCAAGTAGCAAAAATATGAAATTTACACATTGTTCAAGCAAATAGACAAGATATAAAAGGATTTTAATATTTTTAAAAATTCATATTTGTTCTATAGTCAAACATGGCTAAATCTCCTTGTGGATGATCATCGGTGTGGCAACATCACAAAATTGATAATAATTTTTCTTTTAAACAACATGAGATTGTTTGTTTGTTTCATTTGTCATGTTGAGATCTCCGAAACCATGGCACACATTGCCATGCTCTTGGTGTTGTTGGAAAGCCCTCAATGAGTAGGAGTGCACTGAGTTGTTTTCATAATGTTTCAACCTACAATGGAGAAGTTATTGAAAATTGAACAATTTTTTCACTACAAATTCATTTAAATCAAAACTAAGAATTATAGAGGAATTTGGGCACATCCTTGGTATTATTGGAAAGCCATCAGTGAGTAGGATTTAATAAAGGTGCTTCGGAAAAAATTGGACCTAAGATGTATGAAAATCTATTGATTGAGTAGTTTTTGTCATTGGAAATTCAATTAAACTACAAAAATGGTTTTGGAAGGAAATTTTAGTTGGGTAACTAGCTCACACTTGGGTCAATGGCACAGGCTACACTAATATATAGTAAAATTCACATTATATTTACCCAACACTGGTTGTTTGTTGTTTCCCCTTCCATTCAGAGAACTCAAATAATTGTCATATTGCATATTATGGAACAGCTGAATGGAAGGCCAATTCTGCCATGTGTGCCATCACTAGGCGAGCTCCAGAGTCAGAAATATAGGTCTAGAAGCAGAATCAGCCTTCCATAGCCTGTTCCATATTATGGAAGGAACAGGCTGCCCTTTCTGGCTCCCCATGAGCTTGGCAGAACAGGGTGCCAGAAAGGGCATATACAACCTCTCCCTACTGTAAAGCACATGTGAGTAAGAGCATCTCCAGCGGTGCTCAGTATATGATCCTGCACAGTAAAATTCGATGAAGAAAAGTCAATACATGCCGGTTTGGCTTAGGAAAATGGTTTTCGCTCACGCTAATTGGAGAGATTGCGTTGGCTGGTAAATTGCGCAGCAACATTATTCACCTGCAGAAAAGAGTGTACTAAATATGATTTGACTGTTGCTCAGTGTTTCTGATGGCCCATCGTACTGATTGGTCCAGGTGGTTTGCTAATAGTAGTCCCCCACCTCTTAGCTGTCCCCGTTTCAATTTCATGAGTGGGGTTGAAAAAAAGTGAATAACTAAACTTGGATGTGAAAAATAGTTTTGCAGGGTCACATATGGAGAGCACCATTGGAGATGCTCTAAATAGGCAAAATCAGTTGGCCCTGCCAGCTCTGCCAATTTATCCACAATAGAGTTATCTGTGAAGTACCCCAAACTAGGGCTACTAGTCCCCAATTTTGCAACTGGGGACAGGATGAGAAGTCATTATGAAAATTGTACACATAGCACATTCAAATCAGGGATTAAACAGGGATTAGAATGTCAAACTAGGGCCCAAAGACAGGGTGACTTTACATATCACTCTAATATGTAAGCAGCAGTTTGGATGTCCTATTCAAGCACTTTTTCAGGCTTGTTCCAGGCAAGCAAGCATTGCTGGTTCCACTTTTGGTACAGTCAGTTCCACTTGCACAGTAACCGGATTGTGGATAATATGATTGAGATGTGAATCAAAAGGGAGAAAAATCAGTTACGCTTTGGAACAGGCCCAGCTGGAACCCATTACCACCGACCGGAACAATACAATGGCTTGGCCTACTGGGCATGGTTGTGTAGAAATGAAAACAGGAGGCAAATTATGTATAGAGGAAGGCACTGCTTGCTGGTAGTGTTTTCCCCTTCCTGATGACTGAGGGCCCACATGCACTTATAGAAACTTTCCCTGTCTAAGGACAATGGCTCAAATTATATCACTAAAACATTTCTTGCTTTTTTTTTTCATTTTTTAAAAAACCTCTTACTCCAAGCTAGCCACAAAATTGTGCCTTGTAAGGCGCACTAAAAATACACAATGCACGTCTGTTGAAGTCACTATGATGAGTTAGCAAACAAGCATATGTTGATGAATAGAGAACAAAGTGCAGGAAAAGGAGGAGGAAATGGGGGGAAAAGTTAGTCTTTCAAAGTTGAAAAACATATACCTATGGTGTCAATAAAAACCTAAAACTGGGAAAGAAAAAAAGTGGGTTGTTTGAAATTAAATTGCAGGAGGGTGTTAGGTACAATCATAAGTTTGGAAGGTTTTTTGAAGCAAGGAAAGCTATGAATTTGAGTATGATGTCCAAAGAACAAGGGGTTGAACACAGATGCCTCTTGTTTCTTCATGAGAAGCCAACTGCTTCTAACATACTATCTTTTAAAGCCTTTCTATCAATTTGTGAAAGAAAATTGCATTTTGAACCTTCCAATTCTTACCAAAAAAATTTGGGGAATGTTTTTTTTTAAATTAGGGTTTATTGTTTGTGGCTCCTCCTAGTAGTAAGAAAAAGAATGCAAGAGGAGGTCATGTCAACTGTCATCTTCTTGGGCATAGGGTTTAAGCTTTTGAGCTCCTCTGGTTGCTGAAAAAAAAACAGAAAGAGGAGGTCTTGTCAACCATAGTCTTATCAGGTTCAGGGTTTAAGGTATTGGGCTCCTTTGGTCAGTGAGGAAAAGAAATCAAGAGGGAGTCATGCCAACCTTAGTAGTTTAGGGTTTAAGGATCTGGTCTTCTCAAATGGAGTTCAATCAAAAGGTGAAGCACCCAGAACTTAAATATGTACTTGTGCAAATTGATAACCTTTGCCAATCAAAAATTTGAATTTGCAAAGAACTCCATTGGAGTCTGTAGGAGCAAAGGACCAATTTGTTGCTTCCCAAAGGAAACTACGCCCAGGCAGATTGTCCAACAATGAGCTAGGTGACTGGTGAGAGTCAGGAGGTTCAAACCAGTGACACAGCCAAACCAACTATTCAGAAGGTCGAGTTGTCAGTGTCTCCATGAATTGGAAGAGAATTGCAGTATGTCTCTGCCAGTTGGGATGCCTGTGAGCAGGAAGACAAAGGCTATGGCTAAGGGAGCCTCTGTGCTTGTCAAATTCCTAGTCACCAATACAGCGAGATCCTTGGAACAGCTGGTTATGGCAACTCACAAAGCTTGCAGCAAAGTTGGAGAATGACAGGAACACCAATCAAGCCTGGCCATGCATCACTATATCTAGTGTTGGTGGTCAAAGTGGTGTGAACATGAGTTTGGATACAAACTCTGATGTCATCTCCTTCACCTCATCCTTCACAAATTCTCAGTAGCTTAGCTAGCTACTCTGTGTGGCAATTGGCATCAATGGAGGTGAGGATTAGTCCATGAGTTAGTTGTATGTGTGAGTCTGACCTAAACCTTCATCTGACCCAAAAGTTTCAAGTTGGAAGGGAAACAAACAGACCTGGATCTTGTTGGGACTCTTCCCAGATGACTGACCAACTGTGCCACTAGATTCTCTCTTTGAACACAACTCAGGTATGATGTGTGTGTTAGTCTCAACTGTGAAACAATTGTCTGTACTTCAATCATCTGCACTCTAATCTACCCTACCTTTTTCCCCACAGACTCTGAGAGTTGCTACATGCAGCAGAGAAGGAGCTTGTCCATCTCGCTGAACTAGCAAAAGTACAAAAAGGGATCATTTCAGATAGGTGCCAATAGTTGAACCCAAGCAGCTATGCTGGGGATGCCCTGGTTGACAGCAAACAGCATGTAATAAGAAGGGGGTGCTATCATGGGAGTTAATGGAGCAGTTGCAGTGATTTCATATGTATTTGCAGCTGTTTGCACAGGACCAGATGTATCTAAGCTCAAGAGTCGTTGCCCCTGTGCAAAGGAATGGGTTACAAATGGGGAACTAACAAGGTTGACTTCAATCAGGCCAGTCAGGACTACAGGTGTTGTGATGAGGATTGTCAATGGAGCCCCATAATTCACCTGTTGAGGAGCTGCTACAATGGTCGGCTTCATCACACTCTGTGTGTCGTTAAGGTATGGAGGTGAGAAAGCCTCAAGGCGTAATTCTGTTGGAAACTCTACATTAAATGAGTAGAACTGGTGTGGGTTGCTTCCTGCTAAAAAAATCCTGCCATCCTGCAAAACAGCAAGCAAGAAAAATCTGATCCACAAGAAAGACGGGGAAAAAAGCAGGGAGGAAGTCATAGTTAGTTCCCCCAACAAAACCAAACCATCTTCAGACAGAAGGCTCAAGAGTGCAACAACTGCTGCCAAACCAGTGCAACACCAAGCAAGAAAATATGATCCATCCTTCCTTGATCTCCATCCTTCTCAACAGCATTACAATTTTGGAATAATCATAACAGGAGTTTGAGCCAGAAAACACTCCTGCCAAAATTGTTTGCAAGATCGTTACAGGAAGTAGCTTGCAGAAGGAAAAACTTACAGGAAGAAGGTTGGCTGTGGAGTGATACATGCGTGGAATGGTGCCAGGGGTGAGTGTTGTGAATCGGAAACCAACTGTTGCATATGGGCTATATAACACAGGGGTGAAGGCAGGGTTGGAAGCATCTCCCCATCCTTGTGATCCTGGACACCAAACACAGAACACAGTTTAGGGTTGATGAGAGAAATTGCAGCAGATACAATCAAAGAACCTGACATTCACAGAACTCCAAGAATCATCATTGGAGGAGGAGGAAAATACAAAATTGCAAGGTAAAAGGAAGGAATCAAACAGAAGATTTACCCTGTTGAGCACCATTGATGATGAGAATATCTTGGGAAGGAAGAATGATCATGTCACCCATGCATCGATTGATGGGCATTGTCTCCATGGACCACACGGGAGCTGCATCAGTGACCATGATCCTGCCACAAGTGGATGAGCAGAGCAGCTGCTGTGAAGGATTCAAGTAAGCACCATATTGAGCTCCACCACAAACAAGAATCTCCGCTGTCAAGAACTGGTTTGCAGACAGCAGAGGCAACAGTACAGATGATCCAGCTGATGGGTAGTTGCGAGGCTCGCCAGGAATGGTTGGTAGGGTTTTGAGCACAGTGTTGGTATTGTAATCCAACACAATGGAATCCCTGTTTGCGAAAATGAAGAGAGTGCCATCCGGCAGCAGATGGACAAATGGGTACAGATTGTCTTCCTCAGGGTCATTTGTGGCAGCAAGCAATGTGAAGTTCACCAACCCTAGACTACTGAAAGGCAAGAACTCGTAGTTGAAAGCTCTGCGTCCCCCTATGATGATCTGTTGACCCTCAGGCAGAAGCTGGTTTGTTGCATACCATCTGGCTTCTTGCAAAAACTGTGTGCTAGATTCCACCCAGTCACATGTTCCAGAAGGATCACATGGCGTAAATGTCCTGTAAAGAAACTCAGAAGTCAATGCAAGGATTCTTGGCAACATTAAACAGAAAGAACCCACCCATTTGTGTAAATGGTCAAAGCACAAAAGGGCCTTATTCTAGAGCTCGTTGATGGATTGAGGAGGGGGGAGGAGAGGAGGAACAACCTAGCTACAACCTTACCTGATCTTCGTGGCACCATCGTAATCTCCTCCTGTCTGCAGGAGTGTACCATCAGGCATGAACTGACCAGAGGAACACCAAGTATCGGTGAGGATGGTGAGAGGTCGAACTGTGTTTGCAGAAGGATCGTAGAGCACAGAGTGTGCGCTACAGTCATGCTTGAGCATCAAATCCAAAGGATCGTTTCTGCATGTCCCGTCTGCAGCAGAAAGAAAACAATTTTTTTTAAAAATTTGCACGCAACCACACAAGAACAACAACAGTCAGAAAGGGAGAAGGAATCATGAATGCCATGCATAAATACTTGGAAACAAGGCTCTGAAGCTCTGGTAGGAAGAATGGGGTGAGAATGTGGTGCAGCAGCATTACCTGGGAGATTGAGAAGGGAAGCGCCGATGTCAGTGCGGTCTAACAACACCAAAGTTCCGAAATGGGTAAGAGCAGTGTGCATGGATGCGATCCCCGCGTTTTGTAGTAGTAGCTCCCAGCTGCCACCACCAGCATCACCGAGGGAGGAGCTGCTGTTGCTAGACTGCGCACTCAATCCTCTTAAGTCTACACAATGTAAGCCAAGCAGCAGAAGAAGAATCGTCGACACCCATGACCTGCAGAGCCATCGCTGCTGCTGGCTGCTCGACAACAACAAACTCCTGGTATGATTTCTTCTTCTCCATAACAATTCACAAGTCGCGGTTGAATCACAAAAGTACCCGATTGTTGTTCTTGTTCTTCCTCTTCTTCTAGTTCCTAGATCATGGGTTTCAGTCCGCAAGAACCACATTGAACAGTGATCAGAAAGATGGAGCCGACTCCGAGCAGCTGATTCGATATTCCTGAAACTTTCATTGAAATTTTTGTGTAATGCAGCTACAAAGATGGGCGTGTGGATGTGGGCCGGAGTTGTGTTTTTCTTGTTCGGAGTGAGACAAAAGTCGTATTCAGATCATTAGCAGTTGCTTCCCAAGTGATCATACTATTGTGACGGAGATTAGCTGAAAGCAGCTCATGAGGGGGGTGTTTACGTCCTCCGTTTTTTCGCAGGCAGGTGATGCTGTTGGAAACAAACACCAGCGCCTGATGAGAGAAAGACGCACGCAACAGACTGACTGGAAAACAATGGTTCCCATTCCGATGTCAGTAAAGAAAAACTCATCAGTCAGTAAAGAGGAGATTAAGTGCCTTGAATAGTATTGAAATGACTCTATCATGGTTGTTTCCACATGCTACAATGGAATGCATCATGGGAACATCTCGTGTTACCACCTCGTGTCTCTCTCCCCTTCCTCCTCCTTCCCCATGGCTGCCTGCCTGCCTGCCAGGCCTGCCTGTCCACATGAGCTTTTCATCTGTGGGGGACTGTACAATAATTTACTTCTGGCAATGGCAGCAGCAGGCAGAGAGAAGAGAGTACAGAAATTTCTGGGCCCACCAGCAGCTTTCCGAGTTTTACTATCCATCAAGGCAAGTATCTTGTCGTCTTCTCCATTGCTGCTAGTACTCGTGAATCCGTCTCTACTCAAAGCCAGTTGGAATCAATCCTCCGTCATCATCCATGAAGATCTCCTGCGTTCATCTACTGTAAGCAAGCAAGCAAGAAATGTATGCAAGTTTGGATTGAGATCCGAACTTTTTTTGAACTAATTTTCTTAACACAGCAGCAGATTGCATGTAATGCTCATGTAATTTTCATGAGAGAGAGAAGAGTGGAGGACCCCGGTCGAGGCTCGAGACACAGAGAGAAGACTCGAGGAGCGAGTCGAGGACCCCCGGTCGCGACCCGAGACCCGAGTTGCTTCGATTCCGACCGGAAGTCGGGAGGAGGTTGGGGGATCTTCTCATCCACAGTCTTGATGTCAGCATCAACAACATCCATCCAACCACACCCAGTCTTGATCTCATCAATGGGGTTTTCTGTTTTTTGTTTTTTCAACTTTGTGAAATCGAAGGCGAATTTTTCCCAAAAAATAGCAAAATTAGTTGAATTTGCACTTCAAAAACCAATTTTACAAAAACATTATCAACTATTTATTTTGTCTTTAAAATGACAAAAGTTGTCCAAAAAAGAAATACCACTCATCATCTGGCCTTGTTTTTGTGAGAAATTTCCCACAAATGCCAAGATAAAATTATTTCTGTCACATATTCCCAGTGTATTAGGGGAAAAAATAGCCAAATTTCGAAGAAAAATTTTGAAACTTTCTGTCAAAATTTAAGCTGCTTTTTACTCTTGCTAGAACCTTTTGCCATTTACCTGCTAAATGCCTCTTGGGATAGTGGCTACTGATGTAACATAGAAAATTGGGAAAAACAAAACAAAACAGTCTGGCACCTGTCAAGGAGGAGGATGCCATGCCAGTTTTTATCAATCTTCCTCATTTGTCTTGTTGGGTTTCCTGATGTTTGTGGTAATAAAACTCTCATCCATTGACTGATCACGTTGTTGGTTCCACCATTGTGGATTTGATCAACTGATCATCTTCTTTGATTGATCAACGATGATCAAAACAAAGATTATCATCTTTTAGGTTGATAAGATGATGATCAACCCTTTGCATGTTGTTGGTTGACTCACTTATATCTCTATAAAAATCAATGTCTGTTCAGAATAAGATATTTGTTTATTACTTTGGAGCTAAATAAATGAAAAAACTATTGCAAATTCCAATTAAATAATATGCATAAATGGCTGTGCGAAGCAATATGAACTTTTTCCATTTATTTGCCTCCAATGTTTTCTTTTTCAGTTTTGTGGTTTCCAAAGTTTGGCGATTTTTCAAATAAAACCAAGCAGTTTTTTTGGGGTCTAATTTACACTTTAACAAAGAAAATTTCCAAAATTTTCCAGATTTTTTTGTCGCCAAGTGCTGAAAATTCGCCCAAAAGAAAATCACTGAACCTAAGATGTTTGTTTTTACTTTGGAGGTAACTTAGATAGGACAGGGGTGAAATGTACTTGGACGGATGTTGTGTGGACAGCAACCAACAACTGCTGAACCTACACGTGGGCAATGCAGGATAGATGATGTGTAAACAGGAATCACTTTTTAGTTGTATTCCTGTCCCATAGAGACTTAATGAGCAACCCATGTATTGGGTAAGTACTAAGAGCATCTCCAGCGGTGCTCAGTATGTTACTCTGGATAATAAAATTAAATGTCTAAGTTTAGCTGTTTTTGTTTTGGCAATCTCACCAATAAAACTGTAAATGGAACTGCATATATGTGGGGACTACTAATGGCAAACCACCTTGACCAATCATTATGATCGACGAATCAGAAATACTGAGCTGCAGTTAGGTCCACTTTATTACACTCTTTTTTGGAGGTTCACAACTGTGTTGCACCTCTTACCAGCCATGGCAAGCTGCACAAATTTAGTGCAGAAAAACCAATTTCTTGAGCTAAACCGGCACAATTTGACTTGTTTGCAATAAATTTTGCTATCTGAAGTCACATACTGGGCACTGTTGGAGATGCTCTAAGTGCATACCTATCACAATCAAGATTGTGTGTGTTCCTCAATAACACAATACAAATAATCAAATGGGGTTCAATGTATAAGGTAAGAGCCAGTGTTGTGCATGTAAATGGTTCAGGACTTACACTTACAGCCCAGGAGCATGGTGTTACTGAAATAAGCACTCACCTGAGGCGCAAAGGGTGCTTATTTTGGGAACACCTTGTGCCTCAGGCATAATCACCCAACACCAAGCACTTGCAGAATTTTTTCATGTTTTCCCAATGATACACCTGATTTTTCATATCCAACAATGTATCGCATTGAAAACATGAAAAACAAGCCAGCATTTGAAAATGCAAAATCTTGCCAAAGTAGGGTAAACTGGCTGATCATAGTACACTTAAAAACACAGAGGAACTTTGTGATCTGGGCAGACCTCGGTTATCTTTGGGGTCCAAAGATGAGTTATAGAGGAGCTCTGGGTGCACCTAGTGCGCTTTAGATGGTTGGATTTGGACTAGAGATGCAAAAGATTTGGCCTTTGGAAGTTCTCAATCCAAACATTTTTTCTATGTTCAAACAATGAAAATCCTATCAACGAACATCTTTGCACTAACACATGTCACAAATCCACCCTATCACCAGATAATCTCATGCTCAAAGTAATCATGTTCGTTGAAAAAACTAAACACCTTTATTCAAGGGTTGAGATTAAAACCCTAAAACAAGGCAAAACAATGTTTGGTTATCAAACCGTAAAGGTTTGTTAAACCCTAAATTAATCGTCACTCTCTCATGCGACATCGACCTAGAAACCCCCTACCCCCTCCCCCTTCTATCTCCTTTCCATGCACAAGTCAAATTCCCACAATCACATTGCCTGTGACCTTTTCGAGCTTTCCTGCCCTATCTATTTCCTCTCTATGCGTGACCCCCAATCTTTCCTCCCCATTCGTCTCCTCTCTACATGCAACCCCTAAGCTTTCCTCCCCATTTGTCTCCTCTTTACATGCAACCCCTAAGCTTTCCTCCCCAATCCATCTCCTCTCTACTCACGGGTCAAGTTCCCCCCAACTCGATTCAAGCTCCCCCTTTAGTCTCCTCTCCAAGCATGACTCAAGTTCCCCCTAACCCAATTCTCAGTCCCCTTCTGTCTCCTCTCCGCACATGGGTTGAATTCCCCCCAACCTGATTTTCGGTCCTCCATCCGTCTCCTTTCTGTGCATGGGTTGAATTCCCTTCAACCCAATTTTCAGTCCCCTTTTTGTCTCCCTTTGTGCACGGGTCAAGTGCCTCCCAACTCGATTCCCATTTACCTCTCTAGCTACAGGCCCATGGTTCCCAACGTGAAGTTCTAGCGTGTGTGCAAAATGTCTTGCAAATATGGCAGGGCCCAATTTCAAAGATTGAAAGGAGTTCGAACCTCTTTGATTCGAACTTCTTGCTCAAGTTTTTTTGCAAACAACATGAAATTGTTTTTTAGTTTTGATGGTGTGCTTTCTGATTAGTTTAGCAATGGATGATCTTGGTTCTTGCTTGATGTAGGTCTGATTTTTCCCATTTCATTTGTTATAGCTCGGTGCACCGCTTGAAATAGGTTGTTCTACATTTTCCAAACTTGTGGCAACTAAACTTCAACTTACCCTTCATCTCAATTGAAGTGTTACTTTTCAATTCAATGTTCATCTTCACTAGTTGAAAATGTCTACTTTTTATTGTAGTGTACTTACATTTGGGTTTAAAATGAGCATAGATGCAATGGAGAAGATACATCTCTATAATGGGGATTGTTGTGATGATTTGGATTGTACATAATGCTAGTGGTTTAGCTTTCAAGTAAGTGATTAAAGTGATTTCCATGAATGTATAAATAAGTTTCTTTATTATTGAATCAAATTGTTATGGTTGTCAATGGTGTTACTTTGATTACTTCAATGTAAGAAAATGCATGAAAATTCATTTGACATTTTGGAGTTACAAGATTGGAAATCCTTTAATCTTGACATCTCCAAAAAATGCACAGCTGTTAATCTAGTCTACTATATATGTAGTGAAAGATTTATAAGACAATCATTTCTATATGGAAATTGCATGTAAATTTACATCACATCTAGAATTACAAGATCATTAAAGAATCTTAACTTCACCAAAAAGCACTATTCATCATTAGTAGTAGTTACTACTCCTCCTAGTTGTTTTACCTTAGTAGCAACTGCTCATCCTGACTTCTTGTTCATCCTTAGTTACAATTGCTCTTTCTTTTAATTGTTCTACCTTAGTAGATGTTGTTCCTTCTCTTAGTCATTCCACCCCAACATTAGCTACTCTTCTTGACATCTTATTCATCTTCAATTACAATTGTTCCAACCCTTAACTATTCCACCCCGATAGTTCAATTGTCCATTTGTGGTTATTGCAAGGATGCTACAACTTCCCTTTTGACTCACATTTGAACCAAGGCTTGTTGTTGAGCTTATTTTCACACTTGTGTTGTTTCCCAAGATTCACACCCATGTATCCAAGAAGGTGAGGTCGCAGACTTGCATTGAAATTGTAATGAAATATGTCTACTACCTCTCTAATTACTAAGGATGACCAAGCTACAATGAAATTGGCTCGTTGTTGTTTTACAAGTTCTCTTTTAGCCAATTTTTTAGCTACAATCAACATTGTAAGTCTTTTTCTTGCTTGTTTTTCTTGTTTTTCTTTCCTTTTGTTTTTTCAAATATGTTTTGTTACTTCCCTATCCATTGTTTTTTGTCGCATAATCCTCACATACTCTTTTGATTTTACAACATGGCTTTGAGAATAATGGACCAATGGTTCTCTTCCATTGGTCTTTCTTGCAAGCAAATGTGGCAATGACAACAAACCATGACAACCCTATGCTAATGCCATTTGAATTGAACTTCCAGAATTTTTGAATTCTGTAGTTTCATGCAATGAAAGTTGTGCCAAATTTTCAACCATGTTTTCAAACTCTATTACAAATGCATCATTAGTGATTATAGGAATTCTAGGCATGTTCACATAATATGTAGGTTGATCTTTAGATAGGCTATCAATTGGAACTTCTGTTGTTGAACCTATGTTGATGAGCACTTCTGCAATTATATGTTCTGTCTAGTTTTATTCACCATCCTTTTGCTCTAATTTTTCTTCTTCCCTAGCGAGATTCTGCAATGTGTATAGAATATTAGGGCCAATTTTTTAATCCCTAGCCCTAAGGTTAAATTGCCAAATCCCTGTACCTTTGAACCTTGACATGATATTTTCTCATAAGTGTTCAGTCTAATGTTTTGTCTACCCACCCTGCTAATGTTATCTTACCTAGTTCTATGTTATTCCTCCTAACCATTGTTATGTCTCTTTCCTTTCTTAAAGCAATCTTGAAAGGCTTGAAACAAGCCACATCCAAGGGCTAAAGTTCATGAGATGTATGCAAAGGTAGAGTAATCATATCCAACCCAAACTCTTGAACTTGTTCAATTGCCTCAAGGGTGACATGGGATCCATGCCCATCCAAAATGAGTGGATGCCTATTTGTTATGGATATTCCATTTGTTATAGACCTTTTGAAAAAAGACAAAAACTCTTTCAAAAGGAAGGTAGTCATCCATGCCTTTGATTGCACAGCCATACAAGTCCTTGGTTTGCATAGTTATATGTAGTCATTACGTATCTTCTTTCCTTTGAATATGTAGAACCCTAGCAATGTTATTCCTACTTCATTGACCACATAGTTAACAATCAACCATTCCATGGATTTTGGGATAGTGTTGTACACTTGGATGAACTTCATTTTGCAAGAACCCTTGCTCCTAATTGTTTTCTTGCTTGGATGCCTGTTTCATCAAAATTCCAAATATGGTCTGCAACATAATTCTATTTGTTGTAAAGGGACTATAAGTTTTGGTAGAAGTTTTGGCAAGATTGAATTGTCAACCCTTGTGCTTAATTAATATCCAATCCCTCAACTTGATGAATGTTGAGCTTAGGATGTCTCTTCTTGAATTAGTACCACCAAGAGTTCCCTAGTACCCCTCCTTGAAAAAGTGTTGGCCTTGTTTGAATCAATTCTGCCATTTTCATTTTTAACTATTGTAAGCTAATTGGTAGCCCAACTTCCTACATAGACAAAACCCAAGCAACCACAACCTGATATTCTTCTATTGTTAGCACACATGTGGTCCAAGTTTCCTAGATTTTGTTTTCCTATACAAATGATCAAACAATGAGGTAAAAGGTATGTTCTAGTGCCTACTTGCCTTCCTTAATGAAGTTGTCCCATTTTTCAATTACATCCATGGCCTCCTCCAATGCTTCACTAGTTCATTTATTTATAATGATTAAAGGATTGCATCTATTAACTCTCTTATATTTTCTTGTTAGTTCATGCTCGCAAGATGGTTAGACATTTTCCTTGTCTTGACTTAGCTCCTCTTGCAATCCACTTCACCTCTGACAAGGTACATTGATCATCATGATTTAGATCCCCTTGGTCCTAGCCTCCAACATATTGGGGGTGTGTTATTTGGCCCTACAAGAGGTACAAACTTGAATCTTTTATATTTTGCCCAACTTTTAAGGAAATATGACAAGTCAAGGTATGTCTGAAATGCATATGTCTCTAGTTGTTAGGAAGAAATTATCAATGCATAGGGCTACTCAAAGTCATCCCAAACTAAATCTTGGTTTGTTGTTTTTATACAAATAATAGGTGTGTACAACAAATTATGATTTCTTGGAACTAGATAAAATTTGCCTCTCTTATGATTACCTAGATTATATCTACAAATTATGAAATTCCACACCTAGTGGTAACATAAAAACTTCTTGAACTTTTGGATGTAAAGTTGATTTATTACAAGCTTTCTTAATTGTCCTTCTACATCCATGTTTGAATCCTAAGTTCCAACCTCTTCATTGATAACACTAGGATCTGATCCTTGATGTTCAAATTGTTGTAGATTTTCAATGGTTATTTTACCATTTTAATTTTACTAATTTACCTCTAGTTTTTGTAATTCTTCTTTGGTTATTCTAAGATGCCCTCCTTGCTATGGTTGATATGCTAAAATTTTTGTTTCTGATCTAAAACTCTTTACAACTCCTATGTTACTTTCCCTTTGTTGGTCTAACCTATATGCTTTCAAAATGTTGATGAAAGATTTAGACTATCTTGTTCACAATTTGGAAGCTCTGACATGTTGAAAGAATTTTACTTGTGAATTTGAAAGATAGGATTGTGAATCCAAACCTTGCACCATAGCTTTGTGAATTTGGCAAATTGATATTGGTGGAAATGGGATGTGCTTGAATTTGGGGGGAAATTGGAAATCCTTCCTAATTAATGTGTAGTTGTTATTCTTGCATTGGATTCTTATAAACCTTTATCCTTGTTAATGGTTAGTTGAGTGCTATTAAACATGACCTTTGCACCCCATCACCATGGTGATACTCATTTTAGTGTGCATTCCAATTGCTTATGACCAAACACTCATTCTCACCCCAAACTTGGGACTACTGTAAAATTGGACCATTTTTTTCCCATGACCAAACATTAAAAGTAACCTTCATGTTCCCCCCCTTGCATAATGAAAATCAACTCATGGCCCATCACTAAATTAATCCCTTGTAATATTATTCAATTTTTTTACAAATGTGCCCACCTAAACCCCTAATACCAAACACAAAATTTGATGGCAAGTCACCAATATGAAAAATCTAGAATTTTTTTTTTCTAAACCAAATGTTTGGTAATGGGTTAAAAAGACAATGCCCATAAGTAATTTTTTGTTTTAACATAGGTTAATTCCTACACTACATGGGTGCTCGATGACCGACCTTTGTTTGGCAATGGGCTAGTTTGCCTTAAGTGTTTTGGTTTTCAAATTGCATTGCCATATGCCAAGGAATACATGGCCTAAAAATACACTAAATTTTTTTTGCCATGTTTTACCATTATGAGAGGTCTGTGAAGAGGAGGTAGGAATGTAATGGTCTAAATTAGTGTTGGGTAGTTCCTAGGTTCTAGAACTATCCTTTGGTTTCAATTCTTAATTTTTTTAAGGAATTAGTTTCAATTTGGTTTTGGTTTTAGTTCTTTTATTATTTTTATCATGCTAGTTTTGATTCTTGGTTTCATAACCTTTAGTTTTGAGTAACCTTCAATTCCAATTTCAAAATGGATAATGTAAAAAATAATAATAAATTAAATTTTTATTCCAAGAAAATAAGATTGTTACAAAAACAATTAAATGTCAAACTAGTACAACCTAGTCTATTTTTAAACTCTAATTTACACTAGATGTTTATAGAAGATTAAAATTATTTTTTTCCATTTTGCCATGTGGTTTCATATTTAAAGTTTCTGCAATTTGAGTTACAATTTGAGGTACCATCTTGAATGGCATCTTGTAACCCTATTTCAAAGTCCAAAAAACCATATTTCAAGTCTCTCTATTTTAGCCCCCCAAAAAATTTCAAAACACCCTATTTCAGACCCCTCAAAAGACTCAATTTCAGCCCCCAAAAACCCTCAAAACACCATGTTCTAGATCCCAAAAAACTTTATTTTAAACCTCAAAAAACATTGTTTCAAACCCAAGAAAACCTTATTTCAAATGGCCAAAAACTTGTATTTCAAACCCCAAAAGAAATCACGTTTGAAACTAAAGAAAACCTTATTTCAAACCCCAAAAACCTAAATTAAGGTGGCATGACCAAAAAAAAAATTAAAAACATGAATCCTAACAATTTTTTAGGGTTCATGATGTCCTATAGTTAAGGTTCAAAAGCAACAATCTTGCTCCATAGGTTTTCCATTGCTCCAAGATCTACATCAAACCACAACTAAATTTTAACACAACTTAAACCAAACATAATCCAACCAAAAATAAATAAAATTGAGAGAATCCAAGAAACTAAAGAAATTTACCTAAGTATATTGCCATTTTCTTTCAACTTGAGAAGCCCAAATTTATTAATCCTCATTTTCTTCCATTAGATCTTTCTCAATTTCCATGAATTATGTCATGGACCCCAAGCCACCAACTAGAGCATCATTTAGCCAGCTTTTATAGATGTTTATAAACATTTCAATATTTTTTATGCCCTAACTAAGAACATCAAAAGTTCATGTAAATATGTGTGATACTAAAAACTCTTTTTTATTTCAATCTAAGACTTAACAATCTTCAAAATTTGTTGGGCTACAAACCCAACATACAAAAATTGTACTTCATGCATTCTCCACCATGCTAATGGATGTTTGCCTTCCTCTTTCATGACCTTTTTGACCTTGAAATGATTCAATTGTTCTTTCACCACTAATGATGCCATCTCATCATTAGTATCCATGAAATCATACAAACTTGTGATTTCAATACTTTGTGATGCAAAGCTAGGAGCTTTAACACCTACATCACTTGGATTTAAAAACTTATTGTAGAAACATGGAATGGAAGCAATACCTAGCTGTCATATTTATTAACAATCTACAATGTTTTTTCCTTGTCAATAAATTAAATGACTAACCCCAAGCCTTTGTAGTGAGGGTTTAACATCATGGCCAACATGTTGTGAATTTTGGCCTTTGGAAATAAACCATAAATGAAAGGAAAAGGTTTAGGATTTGTACCACTTGTTTTTTGCATGTGTTGCCATCAAAATCTTGAGCCTCATTAAAATGAGGTGTTAAACAATCTAGTCGCATTTGACATACAAATGATATATTGATAGCAAGGGCATCTAAAAGGAACCAATATCTTCAACTTTGGTTTAACACACATTGTTGAACCACAAGCCTCAAGGTATTAACAACAACTTGTGATACCACCCAAACTTGAAGATTTAGCACATGGCCTTGCAATGCCAATGATTGTTGCTTTCCATAATAAAGAGTAATTACATGTTTGAATCCCCCAAGACTCTTATGGAGTAGGATGACTCTTGAAACAAAGCAAGTTTTTACAAAAATCTTGAATTTGCATGGAGACACCTTTATGAGTTCACATGCCTTGTGCCATTTTTATTGTCCCTTATGACCTTTTCTTTGTCCAAGTGATAGTATTCTACAAAATTATTTGTGTTTGTTTGATTGAGAGTGAAATGAAACCAACACATGCCATGTAGTCATCTATGGCATACTAACAACACTTGGACATTGTGTGGCCCTAACAAGTTCTTACAATAATGCCAACAGCCCTGAAACTTCACAAGAGATAATAAAAATTAAAGTAAAAGTCACGTTGAAAAAAATATTTCTCTTATTTTTAATGTATGCAATAACATGAACATCAAGCCCATGTTTTGCAACTAAATCATTTAGTTGCAAAGCCATGGCAATTCCAAATGTATTTGCCATCTCAAAAAATCTAACAAGTACATGACAAGGCTCCCATTTGTCATTCAAGAAATGAACAATAAACACAAATGTATCACACCCCTTAAAAACACCCCAAGATCAAAATTTCTTGTACAAATATTACATGAGTTAGGGGCTAGAAATGAGGCAAGCTATTGCATGAACCTAGAACTTAAACCTAAAACCTAAAGTTGGAACTTGAAATGGTAAAATGCCTTTTCCTTTATACACATACAAGTAAAACCCAAGAATTTAATCACAAAATGAATGATATACATGTAAATTTAGAAGTAAACATGGGGATGAATGTAAGCATTCATATTCATTATGGATGAAAAACATTAATTGAATTGACATGTTTTTGACATATAAAATTTCCATCAAAATTATGGATGAATGCTTTATTTTATCATTAATTTTTTATCAATGAAATTTTCCCCCTATTTTAATTAATTACAACTTCATGAAACACAATTTAATTATATATGATATAACATTTGTTGAATAATATAATGTAAATTCCATTATAAATGTATTTGATGGCTTTGGTTGTAAATGTCATTATTTTCAATATTTTTTAATTAGATTATTATTATCATGTAACATCCAACCCATGGTCATTATTTTTTAAAAAATTATATATATATATATATATGCTAGGCAAGCTGACCCAATGTCGATGATGACATTAGGTTTTTTTTTCCCTCTCCAAAGGTGCCACAACTTTTGTCAAAACTAACTAATGTTATTGACAACAATGGGTTTTGAATGTTTTAAATATCTTTAAACTACCTATTATCATTGATGACAATGAGTTTTTTTAATAAATTAAAATTTAATCTCAAGCATCTTAATTAGTTTTCTTCAAACAACCTACTATCATAGATGACAGTGGGGTTGTTTTTAATAATCATTTATTTTTAAGGCATCCATATATAATGTTGTTGACAACAATTGGGGGGGGGAGGGGGAGGAACATTCATCCCATGATAATGTTCTTTTAATTGCTTAACACTATTGATGAAAATAATTTTTTATACAAAATTTTAATAATTATCCTAGTCCCATCATCATATTTTCCCCTATAGTTACATTATCCATCATTATTAAATGACATTGAAGTTTGAGGTATTAATACTTGGACAACAAATGAAAACATAAATAAATAAATTTTAATTTATGTATCTTATAATCATAGATGAATTTCATCCAATGATTTATTTATTTAATCCAACTCATAGATGAAATTCATTCATGCAAATATGACATTTATCGATGTACTTGGATTAAAATCACATTAAGTTTTAAGCTACGTGTTAAAAGCTCCAAGCTTAAGCTTTATGCTCATGCACAAGGCATCCTCAACTAAAAGTATAAACTTATCTTTGGTCCTTTCTACCATCCTAGGCAAAAGATCGTCTCTCAATTGTCACCTCGATGAAAAATTCAAATGAAGATGTTTCAAAATTAATATTTTAAATAATGGTGCGTCTACAAATGACAATGGCACAAGTTCTTTAACAATCAACAACCAAGTTGTAGTAACACAATTTGTGGGTTTCCAAAAATATCTATTTTTCACCAACAAAGTTCATAAATTTGCAAGATTTATGCATGTAGAATTTTCTACTATTGTTGTTGATGTTATATCAATTTTAAAAACAAAAACAGAATTTATACATTACATTTCCAACGAAACTTCTATGGAGAATTTTACTTCCCTAGAGTATTCACTAACCCATCCATAACATTAAACCTTACAAAAAAAATAGTTCAACAAGCATGAAGACTATGATAGGGCCACAAACATGACCAATAAACTAAGGCAAACTAAGGCCACGAAAAGGACTAGTAAATGAATTTGTAACAATGCCACAAATAAGACCATCAAACAAAAGCAAACCAAGGCCATGAATAAAATTAGTAAACATCTATAAACCAAGACCACAAATAGAACCAATAGATGAACCCAAACCAAGGCCACAAAAAGGATTAAAAGACATGCAAAATCAAATCCACAAATAAAATTAGTAGATAAACCTAAACCAAGGGCATGAAGAGAACTAATAAACAAATATGAACTAAAGTCATGAAGATGATCAACAAATGAACACAAACCAAAGCCACAAATATGACCACCAATTGAATAAGAATGAAAAACCAAGGCCATGAGAAGGATTAGCAAAAGCACAAGAATTAACACACACAAAGGATGAAAAGACAAATATGAACCAAGGCCGAAAAAGAGGACCAACAAACAAACAAAACAATGCCATGAAAAAAACCAATAGAACAAGCACAACCAAAGCCACAACGAGAAAAAACTTATAAAAAATTCACAATTACCATCACCATGACCACTATCACAATGAGCACCACCGCCATGCAAACCACAAGAAAATGAAAAAGACCATAAAAAACAAAAGTTAACTTTATCAAGGTCAGAAAGAGAACCTGTTGACGAACAAGAACCAAAGCCATAAAGATGACAAACAAGTGAGTGCAAACCAAAGCCATGAAAAGGACCAACACATGACCAACATACATTGAGCTGAGTGAACAACTGGATCCTGAGTTCTGGTTACATTCAAAACCCAGGGCGTCAGTTCCCAACTGGTTCTAGAACCGGCCCTGCTCAACTAGAGTCCGGCTCAACCCAATTCTAAAATCGAAACCCAGTTCCAAGTAGATTCTTGGGAACTGAAACTGAAACCATCAATTCTTAACCAGCGATCTATATACCTGCCCAAGAGTGGTCTAAATGTATAGCATTCCTCTCCTCCCCCCGCCCACCACGGCTCATTTTTTATAAAATTAGTGTGTTTTCTTGTATTTTTGTCAGCTAATAACCAAATTCTGGGGGGCCTTTCTCTCAGTTTTCTTGAAAAACTATTTAGGAAATGAGGACAATACAAAGATGGGTTAGTTCATAGAATGATTCTTGGAAAAATGGTAAGAGAATTGATCACATTGTTCCAAAATAGTCATCCAAATTCCCATGCAATGGATGAATAAAAAACCTACTGTCCAGCACACTACTGCCAGATTGAGCAGCGAGGCTTATTAAAACCAAAAGAGCTCTCACCTGACATATCCGTTTGCCAGAGAAGGTGTAGGGGAAGAAGGTCCTACTGTCGGGCAGGGCATTAGGACGGTCCTGCTTCACTTGGATTGCTGCAATTTATCTAAATCTCCCTAATGCTGCCTAAATTCCTTGTGGATTTGGAGGAACACTTACAAAGCATAAAAAATTGCTAGGCATTTTGGAAAACAAAGCACTCGCACCTTTTTTTGACATTTTGGACATTCCATTTTCCAAAATGCCTCACATCCTTTTTTTCCCCACGGTACCTACCAGGTATCACAGGATTAAAATTATCGATCTTTTGCCTTTTGGAATGGCCTTGACCATGCGCATTACCAAAATAAGGCTTGTTCTCAGGCAGATCCTTACTCCGGCCCTGCCCATGGCCTTAGTCATTAGCCCCCACAGGCCTTGAGCTGGAAATTTGGCTGCCCGAGAAGGTCCCCCAAATAACAACAGGAAATATCTCCCAGGTTGTTAGTTGTTACCGCTCTTGGACTCGTACTGACTAGTGTTGGCCGGTTATTTCTTTCTTTTAAATAATTCCTGGGTGGGTTATGTTTTTGAAATTTTTCCAGACCATTTTCAATATCAAAAAAATTGATTATCAGGTAGATTATCAAATAACCAGTAGATTATCACTCATTATCCTAGTGGTTATTAGATGGCTACAAATAATTTAAAAATATGAAAATTAAAATTTTATTGATGAGGACACTACAAAGATGGGATAGATTTTTTCAAAATCCAATACTAGGTGGTTATCAATTTAAGCGGTTACCAAAAAAATCAAGAACTGACTGGTAGGTTATTAACAACTGACTTGATAACTGGGTTGATAATCAAGTCGAAACTCAATAACTGGCCAACACGGGTATCAAACTTTTGAACAGACCTGTCTGGTCCTGGTATTGCATACTTTCAAAAAAAGCTTATGAGTTTGGTCCTGGTATTGGGTCCTTTTTTCAAACTTTCATACCAGTCTGGTCTTACTATGTCTTACTATGGGGTCTGAGGCAGATTTTTACCTCTTAAGAGGAAGGTATAAGCCTGATTTTGGTATTGGTATAAAGCAGGTATATTCTTGATATAACCTCACGTCCCACAAGAGACTGGTACTGGTATAAAGTTGGTATTGCTGCAAGTCATATGTGACTCGTATGTTCTTCAATATCAGTACTCATACAAATAGTGTATACCCAGGTTGTTATCTATGTATGGATCCAACACTATTAACAGTCCAATGTTGGGTGGGTATATGAGATTCAATATATCAGCCAAGAATGGGTAAATTAAAAACTTGAACTGAATATCAGCTGGGTCAAAATATATAGGCTTCAAAAAGTTCTCAAATTAGATAAGGGTAAAAGTATGTGACAAACACTCACCCTATTGACGCATCACAGAAAGGGTAGGGATAAGTATTTCATCATTTACCCTACACATATGATGTACAAATAAGTGGGTAAAAATAAGGAAAATCAAAATATTTACAAGGACGGTACATTTTGAAGTGGACAAAGACAATTTACTTGTGCAATTGGCTTTCCAAACATGAACTTGTGAATTTTTGAACATGCTATCAGAAAATTTAACCAAACCAGAATGAAACCAATTAATAGTTTGAAAATACAATCATAGCATTCAACTTGCAAATTGGCAAATGGTAGTAAAATTGAAAGGGTTTGAAGAGCATAAGGTAAGAATTTTAAATATTAAAAAAATCCATCATAATCATATGCATTGCAAGCAAAGAGATGATTTTGACATATACCCTCTTTTTACTCATTTCAAAAACGCCTAACCTGAGTAAAGGGTAAACCTAAAATATATACTAACCAGATAAAGTATACAACAACGGAAGTCTGAAATATTGATCAAGCAAGTGTGGTAGTTGAAAGGGTCAAAGAAATTTACCAGCTGGGTGGGGTATGTATTTACCTTATTATCAAAAGTTCATAAAAAGTAGGAACACATGAAGTGTGAAGTGTGAACCCTCTTCTGCTGTGAAAAACCCTCCAGAGTTGAGAAGCACAAGGTATGTACTATGTACTGATTACCTATTACACTGGGGAAAAACTATAACCACTAGCTCACGAGGGAGTCAGTGCAAGTGCAGCGAATTATTTTAGTGTAGTCCAAAATTTTACCTCACCAGAAAACAGTGTGAACTTGGTGCTTATCTAACACTACTTTTTAAACTTGTTGAATGGGATATCACCCATATATATATATATATATATCTTTATATATCTTTAAACAAATATTTAGTCAAGGAAGTTTGATTGTTTTTTCTCTTTGGTGTTGAAAGCCATATTGTGATTTTTTCCTTAAATGTTACACTTAATATCATTTCAGTTGAAGGCCATTACACTTGGAATTTCAAACCCCATCAAGTGATTTTGCCTTTGAAAGATTGTTGGAATTGAATAGGTCTAGAACATGCTTACTATGAGTGGCATGTTACTTTACATGAGCTCAATGTGATTTGAAGTCGCAATTGGTCATTATTATAGTTGGCGTCAGGATGGCTCATGACCTATCTCTAGTTTCTCCTAACCAAATCCTTACATGGGCTCATCCATTGGCTCTTGTCCGTTTACATTCACATATCAACTGTGCCCGTGAATGAATTCACTCCCATTTTATTTTATTTTTTCATTTATTGTCCTTCAATTATGTCCAAATCATCAATTGATTCTGACTAAATCACCTACCCCTCCTAGATAGAAATGCTTATAATTGATGAAGGGTGAATGCTCAATGTTAAGATTAGAACATCACTTGGTGTTGGTCAACCCAACATCATTGTGATCATGTAAATGATATGTATATAATATATGTAACTATTCGAAATATTTAGTTGGCTACTTTAAGGCAAATTAGCAAAGAAAATTAAGCCTAAAACTAGTCTACCTTACTAAAGAGGGCCAAATTCCAATTCTTGGAGTTAAGTCAAGGACAAATACACCTCTTCAAAAAAACAAAATTTAATCTCATTTTTATATTTATACATATTATGCAAAATATGTGTCAATATTTTCCCTTGATGGTGGTCATTTTCTAAACAACTTGCTAAGTGTCCAATAAAGCAATCCAGTAATTGGTAAGGAATTTATAAGTGAAGGGAAGACTAGGTTTAGGGTTTCGGGGTGGAAAGGGAGGAAGTAAAAAGTAGGTGTCAGAAATGATGAGTTGCCTCTCCTCATCCAAGTGCCACAAGTGCTTTAAATGATTGGGTCAATGAAACCTGGCCAGATGTGTGCCTCAAGGGATATCAACTAAGACTATAGATATCCTTTATCATGGGTTTATCACTAGGATGAGAAGCTTTACTACTTGAAGAGAGTGTCAGGGGGCTGGAGTTTTACTTCCGTGATGAACCCACGTCAAATATTTGGAGTTGTAGGTTTGAAGATATTTGGGACCCGGCTTCGATGGAACCCTCCAAAACAAAATTGTACAAATGAAAATGCACGGCAGTTTGGAGGTCTTGCAAGGGATGACCCATGAGACCCAGCAGGACGTTTTGTCCTCAGAAACTGTACCATGAAAAAGGAAATTCTTCATGAAGTAGTACTTCCAATTTTGTCATACTTGAGCAAAATGTGGGGCATGTGTCATACTTCATTTTTCATCACAAAATCAGGCCATGTCTTAAGCTTGATTGCCTGCTTATTATTTTGGTTAAACAATTAGAGCAGGTGAAGAGAAGAATGAACTAAGCAATGGAATACTTTCTTGCACGGTTTCCCTTCTAAACTGATTAAGTTATGAAACAAAATGAATGGTTATAGCCTGCACTGTTTTTTATTTTTGGGTTCAAATTAGTAAGATTTAAAAACTGGAGATTGATGTCCGAAAAACAGAAATTTTAGTCGACATTACACTGAAAAAGCAGAAATGTCCAAGATTTTCTCCAAAGAAAATTGGCAGGGTGCAAAAAATCACCCCAAAACAGAAACCCAAAAAAAACCCTACAACAACAACAGGAGCATAAACTAAGTACAGATAGGCCTTGCAACCACTGTGCAACTTGTATATCTATGTTGCATAATTGCCCAAAAGAAGACCCTGGAACATCTGATGAGCAATCTTCTAGATTTTCCTAATGCATTCAAAACACCTCTAAGTAGACCAGTTGGCAGACATGCATGATATGTGTGAATTTGATAAAGGCTTTCCTTGCAGGCATGCTTGACAATGAGAAAAGACTATACAAAGGTGCTTTAATAGCCACCCATCAGTGGTGTGGGCACTGGGTATATATATGGATGGCTTTTGATATTGAGCCCTTTTTTCATTATAAACAGTGGGCACCTTTTTCTGTTTCATATTTATTAATTGGGGGTGCCTCACAAGTCCAACTCTTTTGTTTTTGCAATGAGCCAATTGATTGGCCCATGACAAAAAAAAAGTTTGAAACTGTGGAGGCTCCCCAAAATAGAAGATTCTATGAAAAGATGGAGTGTCTCCCCCTTTGGCCCACCTATATAGGTGAGAAGTGGAGGACTTTGGGCAAAACATATGGGATTAAAGCAAGGTGCTATTGGGAACACCCTTGGGAAACACATTGGGAACCTAGGGAACATATTAGGAACCTGATGGGAACCCATTGGGAACTTGAAAGGAACATGTTGGGAACAAAGGAAAAATGAAAAAATCCTCCCCCCATCCCCCAACCCCAAACTTTTTTTTTAAAAAAAACAAGGCACTTTGAATGCATGCTGAGCCTTCCCATTGGCTACATGAAATTTCTATGTTCCAAAACTATTTGTCACCAGTTTTGGCCTGGGCTAATAACCCCATTATAAACCAAGGATACTTATTCACTTCGGGTAGTGTAAGTGTACATAAAAATATATATACATTTTAAGTGTAAGTGTCAAATCACAAAAGAAACACATGCACTTATATGGTTTTACACATCATATAAAACATTATAAACAAATGAACACAACACACAATAACATGCATAATATTATAATTCTTCTTTTTTCCTCTCTCTTTTCAAGGTTCAAAACAACAATTGTGGAAGTAGAGTTCATTGAAAAAAGAAAGAATGATTAGAAAAAAGGGAAAAGACAAAAATGCTTGAATGATAGATTGAGGAAAAAATAAATTGATATATAAAAGAGAATAAACCGTCAAGTATGGAGGAATAATATTTTCAAGGGAAAAATCAATAAAAAAATAAAAATCAAATTTCACACTACACATAAAAACTAACAATAGACCAAACACCTCCAATTCTCCAATGCATTTCCCACCATCACCAACAAACATATGAAACATATAAAACACAACAAGCAAACCTAATTATTCCAAAGAAAAAAAACATTTTAAATTTCTTTCCTTAACACCTTCATTAATCATGTTCACATCAACTTGAACTTAAAGTGAATTGCTAAAAATTAAAGCACTTTCTATCACTTCATCCACCTTCAATCCAATACTTCTTTTAAGTTACACCCACTTTTGAATGCCTCTTTCTAGTGTAACAATGTATTTCTCTTTCAACAATCGTTGCATAGAAAATAGCACAATCTCCAATAAGACTTGACACCTTAAAACCATAAAAATTATCACTTTATGTGTAATGCATTTACACCACCAAAAAAATTAAAATGTGAACTTGTAGCCTAAGGGGCCTAAAATTATGAAAGTTAATATTTAATTAAATTATTTTTTAACACATAGGTAGACTACCTAACCATATTACAACATAACATTTACAATAATTTGCACTCACATAATTTTCAAACATGAAACTTTACATTTTTTTAGGATAAAATCACTTACATGTTTAAAGTTGAATATTTATGTGAAAACTACACCCTAAAATGGAATTCATCACACATGCTTAATTTTTTTCTTTTAAAATGACCATTTGCCAAAAACCATAAGATTTTCACAATGACATCGATAATAATCTTCACATTATGTTTATTTTTTTAAAACTTTCTTTTCACATATGATATTTTTATGACTTTTCATAACAATTAACAATATCAAACTATTGATTACAAATTATCACCCTAAAGCTCCAATCACTACCTTTTATATATGTGAAAAAACGAAGTGAATGAATAATTAATCACATTCATTTACAAATATTTCTCATTTATCATCTTTTTATGTCAAATCAATCATCACATGCCATTGATAAATTTTTATTTTTTTATGAATAAATCTTACATTAATTGAAGTTTAAAATTTGATCAAATCTATATATTTGATCTCTCATTATTATTAATCTAAAATAGTTATTTAAATTATTCATAAATCAAACCTTATACCCTAATCAAAAAATTCTAATTGTAAGACTCACAAAACTCATTATTTTATTCCCTATGTTTATCAATATTATTACCCAAAGTCATTATAATATTATTTACAATTACAACTCCTAATAATTATTTTTATGTTATAATTCACATAGCCAAGACTCCCTTCCTGGGCTATAGTTGCAATTGTTGTCAATGTGTGACCACAGTGCAGTCCTAGACCATGCTCTCTTTTCTCACAGATCATGTTCACAACTCTCTATCCAGGGCCAGGTTGTGGTGATGCAATTGGTCATTATAGCAACTGTTGTAACACACCTCCCTCCTAAGCCTCTCTTCTTTCTCTCTGCTTCCCCACTCCCCCCAACAACCACTGCAAATGAACACCCTCCCAACCTAACCCGCCCACTTCCCGCACTAACCCCCTTAACCAAACCAACGCACTTTTGTAATATAGATTCAACTGTCAAAGAAAATATCATCACAAAGAAACTTGTCCCGTCCAGTGTGAAATCAAACAACATAAAACAAAACCTCCTCCCAAAAAAGTTTATGCGAGAGTCCCTGTCCCCTGCAACGGCAGGGCCTAACAGACAAGGAGTGCCACAGGACTTCCTAAGCTGGAATTCCATGATCTTACGCTAGAATTCCTACTACAATGGCTTCTTACATTGTCTCCTTACTAAAACCTCCCCTTGGGCCTCATGAGCAGGCAATTTCACCAGGTGAGATGAGATACCTTAAATTAGCAATAGGGTAGTTCCTCGAGTTTATTACAAAGCCAAGAATGGCCATGGGTCTGCTGTGGTTTTTGATAACCACCCATCATTGATTTTGTTCCTCACCATGTTCCTTATAAATGTTCCTAATTGTGTTCCCAATTTATTCTCCATGTTTTTATTAGTTTTATCCCATATGCTCTGTCACATGTTTTTTTAAGGTTATGCTTATACTTTCCATGTGTTCCCTTTTCATATTCCTTAAATCTATTCCATGAATGTTCCTTATTTGATAATTTCTTATAGTTCTCATGCAACTTCCAAGTTGTTCCCAATAGCTCCCAATTTTTTTGTCCCATGGTCTTTTCCCGAATTCCTACTCTTTTAACTTAGATGGGCTAACGGATAGAATATAAATCTATTTTTAATTTTGGGATGGTGTAAAGGATGGAAACTTTTGTGTGGGTGTCTAAAGTTGTGAAACATTAAGTTGTGATGGCTTAATCCAAAGGCCCATATGGAAATAAAAGTTTGAATGCAAGAAAACATTGATTTTTGGTGGCTAAAAATAGCCAATAGGCTATGATAAAATGCATAAGCTAAAAGTAGTAAGGAAAATAGGTGGGGGTAAATATCGGCATGATTTGTTTACTTTTCATGCCATGGCAGCCATAGACAATAATAATGATGGTCTAATTTACACATCAAAATTACATAATCCAAATAGATTGGCCACTTTGCTCATTTTTCATTAGAGGGCTAAGGGTTCCATCATGAAGTGTACATCTAATTTCACTCTCATTGTTGGAATGAAATTGCATTTTCTTTTGTTTTTTGTTTGTGATTTGCAAGATCTTTACTCCTACAAAGTTCTAGGTGATTGGAAGAGGATTGTACCTATCTTTTGTACTTCCTTCTCTATGAAATACTCATCCATATTCCCCAGTGTTCCATTAGCCCAAGTGAAAAATAATGACAAATAGTTTTAGAAATAAGAATTGCATCCAACAAATGAGAAGCCTCAATATAGGCAAAGGAGGTCCCATTTTTTTCCTTTGGGGGTGGGGGAAGGACCTTCTTTTCTTCCCAATGTGTTCCCATCAAGTTTCCAAGGGGTTCTTTGAGTTCTCAATGTGTTCCCCAATATGTTCCCAATAGTACCACATTGTTGTCCCACGTGTTGCCCAAAGTTCTCCCCTTTCTCACCTATATAGGTGGGCCAATGGGGAGGCACTCCCTCCTTCAATAGAAACTTTTATTTGAGGGAGGTTCCAAAGTTTTTTTTTTTTTTGATGAGCCAATCAAAATGACTTGTTGTGACCAAAATAAAATAAAATGGGGAGCACCACCCCTTTAATGAATTGAAACTTCAATTAAGTAGGGTGTTCTTAGGAAGGGCTAGGTATTAGTCCAGGCCAAAAGCAGCCAATTTTAGGAATAGAATTTCCATCCAACCAATGTGAAGTGGCGTCATGGTGTGAAGGGGGTATTCCTTTTTTTCGTATGGGTGGGGGGGAAGGAGGGGGTTTTTTTTT